>Ga0247810_10000477_pt1 | contig 42807 bp, 44 predicted proteins | sample UWRJL119311C1_FD_179918 | JGI IMG/M metagenome (GOLD analysis project Ga0247810, IMG submission 179918) | Plant litter microbial communities from Arlington Agricultural Research Station in Wisconsin, United States - UWRJ-L119-311C-1 | ecosystem: Environmental > Terrestrial > Plant litter >...
CGCCCGGAGGGCGGTCTCGTGCGACGCCACGGAGTCGGCCCACGCCTGCTGGTAGGCGGTGAGCAGGGTCACGGGGTCGCCGTCGCCCGTGAGCGCCGCCACCGCGTTCGTGTAGGCCGTCGTCGTCTCGGCGGAGGCGAGGCCCAGGGCGGGGACCTCGGTGCCGAGCAGCTGGGCGGAGGCGAGGAGGGCGCCGATCGCGGTGTTCACTGTGGCGACACCGGCCTCGAGGGGCTCGGCGAGGGCGGCGAAGTCCTCGGACTCCGTCTCCAGCGGGGCCACCAACGCGTCGAGCGCCTTCGCTGCCGCGAGGCGCTCCTCCCGGTCGGAGGGGGCCGAGTCGGATGGAAGGGTCGATACCTCGGGGATCTCCGTCCCGGCGAGCGCGGTAAGGGCTGCCGAAGCCTCGGTGAGCGACCCGATCGTCGCCGGGTCCGCCACGCGACCCCACTGGGTCGCTGCGACGAGCGCGTCGGCGCTCGCTACCGCTGCCGTGGAGACCTCGACCGCCGCGAGTGCCCTGTCCCGGGCGGAGGCCGCACCCTGATGTGCTGCGGTGACGCGTTGCAGCGCGCTGTCGTAGGCCGCGCTCGCATCGCGGTCCGCCTTGCCGACGAAGAACCAGATCGCACCGGCCGCGAGGGCCAGTACGACGACGGAGGCGATGACGATGATCAGGGTCCTGCGCTGCATGCCCCCCACCGTATCGGGCACGTAGCCTTGGCTCATGCCCGATGAGCCCACCCGCGAGCAGCGTGCCCGCCTTCAGCAGCAGCGCGCCGAGGAGGCGATCGCCTCCATCAATGCCGGGGCCAACGTGACGGGGGAGTCCTACCGGCTCGCCAACGAGTTCACGGACGCGCACTCGGCACGTTTCGGTGCCTGGCTGCGGAGGGTGTTCCGGCGTTCCTAACGGGAGGAGCAGCGCGAGCAGAGGCGTGCTGCCGGCTGTTCACGCAGTTCGTCGTGGGGCACCTGGCGCCCGCAGGCCTGGCACCAGCCGTAGTTGCCGAACTCGAGGCGCTCGAGGGCGGAGTCGAGTTCCATCCGCTCCATGGTCGAGTCGTCGCCGAGCGCATCCCGGCGCGAACGCAGCAGGACGCCGAACTCGGCCGTCTCGCCGTCGGAGATCATGATCACGATCGACCGCCCTCGGCGATCCGCGCGCGGATGGCCTCCTCATCCACATCGACCTCACCGACGTCGTCGGGTCCGCCCGTCCCCGGGACCGTTTTCACGGCCGAGGCGTCGATCTCTGGATCGTCCAGATGCTCGGAGCCGCGGGGCGACTCCTGCGCCTCCTCGGTCTCCTGGCCGCTGGACGGGCTGTAGCTCTCGTCCTTCTGGACCGTCTCGTCGTCGTTGCCGCTCAGGTGTGCCATGTGCGCACCGTACGTCGGCAACATGTGCAACGGCCCGGCAACGGCCCGGCAACGCCTCAGATCGTCGAGACGTCGATGACGAAGCGGTAGCGGACATCGGAGGCGAGCACGCGCTCGTAGGCCTCGTTGATACGGTCGGCGCCGATGACCTCGACCTCGGAGGCGATGCCGTGCTCTGCGCAGAAGTCCAGCATCTCCTGCGTCTCCGCGATGCCGCCGATCGTCGATCCGGCGAAGGAGCGACGGTTGTCGAAGAGCGTGAAGACCTGGACGGGAAGCGGCTCCGGCGGAGCGCCAACGGCCACGAACGTCCCGTTGAGCCGCAGGAGTCGGAGATAGGCCTGGAGATCGAGGGGGGCGCTCACCGTGTTGATGATGAGGTCGAAGCTGTTGCGGAGATCCTTCAGCGTCGCCGGGTCGCTCGTCGCGAAGTAGTGGTCGGCGCCGAGACGCAGGCCGTCCTCCTTCTTGGAGAGGGTCTGCGAGAGGACGGTCACCTCGGCGCCCATGGCGTGGGCGATCTTGACGGCCATGTGGCCCAGGCCGCCCAGGCCTACGACGGCGACGCGCGTGCCGGGTCCGGCCCTCCAGTGCGCGAGCGGGGAGTAGGTGGTGATGCCGGCGCAGAGCAGGGGAGCGGCGGCCTCGAAGGGGATCGACTCGGGCACCCGGAGAACGAAGTCCTCCGCGACGACGACGTGCGTGGAGTAGCCGCCCTGGGTGATGGTGCCGTCCGCGTCGACGCCGGTGTAGGTCTGCACGTTGCCCTCGAGGCAGTAGTTCTCGAGACCGGCGAGACAGTTCTCGCACTCGCGGCAGGAGCCCACCATGCAGCCGACGCCGACGCGGTCACCGACCTGGTGCCGGGTCACGTCGGAGCCGACCTCGGACACGGTGCCGACGATCTCGTGACCGACGACCTGCGGGTAGGTGATGGGCCCCCACTCACCGCGCACCGTGTGGATGTCCGAGTGGCAGATGCCCGCGTACGCGATCTCGATCCGCACGTCGAGCGGGCCGACGTCGCGACGTTCCAGCTCGATGGGGACGAGCGGCTCGGTGGCGGACGGGGCGGCGTAGGCGCGTGCGGTGGTGGGCATTGCCTCAGCCTACGATCCGGGCGAGACCAGGATCGCGAACATGCTGAGTGTGCTGCCCGCGATGAACAGGACGACTCCGGCACGCATGCAGTAGATCTTCTGGCGCAGCGCCACCTCGGGGGTGAAGGCGTAGGCGGGGCAGCCGCCCCAGCCGAAGGCGCACACGGCGGCGAGGGTCAGGATCGAGCCGAACCACCACATCGCCGATTCGGGATTGGGCAGGTCACTCGGTCGCCACCCGCCGGAGACGAGCAGCGCGACGGGGAGGACACCCGCGATGAGTGAGGCCGCGAACCAGAGGCCGCCGCTGAAATCCATGCGCTTGAGTTGCGCGGTCACGGAGGTGAGTGCCTGCAGTTCCTCGGTGGTGGCGGTGGTGGCATCGCTGGTGGTCGTCGACATCGCGTGGTCCTCTCGACATGTCCTCGCTCCGGTCTATCACCGCTTCTCTTCACGTCTGCTGAGTTGCGCGGATTCAGCGCGCGAGGAACTCCGCGATCGCCTCGTTCACCTCGGCGGGCTGCTCCTGGGGACACATGTGGCCCGCGTCCTCCACCACCTGGATGCCCACGGCGCGCGTGCGCCGGGCGATCGACGCGTACCGCCGGTCGAGAGTCCGCGAGTACTCGCGGGCACCGGCGATGAGCAGGATCGGCTGGTCGTATCCGTCGACAGGGTGCATGGCCCGTAAGCGGGACTGCTCGAACTCGGAGAAGACCTCGCGTCCCCTGCGCGGATGGCCCTGTACTCGGGCGGTCAACGCCCTTCGCATCCTCTCTCCCCAGGTGCGGCGGCGGTGCTGGTCGTGACAGCCGATGAGGACCATGCGGTCCACGCGCTCGGGCAGCAACCAGCCGAGCTCCTGGGTCAGATGTGAGCCGTAGGAGTGTCCGATGATCGTGACGGATCCGGCACCCACGTGGTCGAGGAGCGCCACACAGTCGGCGACGATCTCCTCGAAGGTGGCGTGACCGTCCGGAGTCAGCACGGAGTCGCCCTGGCCGCGCAGGTCCGGCAGCAGCACATCCGCGCTCGCGGGAAGCCCCTCCAGCAGCACCTCCATACTCCGGTGGTCGACCCCCGATCCGTGCAACAACAGGATCCACTGCGTCCCGTCGCCCTCGCGGTGCCACACGGGCATGGTGGCGCCGGGGCGATCGAGCGTGAAGGTGGCGAGGGGCACGGCGAAGCTCCGGATCTGCTGGGGAGGGCTGGGCTTCGAGCGTATCGGGGCGTACCGTGGCGGCATGGGTTCGTTGTTCCTCTAGCAGGTCGGCACGTGTTGAGCGCCGCTCCACTGCCGACCCTGGAGGAACAACGCCACGTCACCTGAAGGACCTGAGACCCATGACCCCGTCACAATTGGCGCTTGCGGGCGCCACCATCCACTTCGACGGCCGCGCCGTACTGGACGCCGTCGACCTCACCCTCCGCCCCGGGGAGCACGTCGGCATCGTCGGCGACAACGGCTCGGGCAAGACCACGCTCCTCTCCGTCATCGCGGGCAGGCTAGCCCTGGACAACGGCTCGCGTCTCGTCGTCGCGCCCGGCGGCATCGCCTACGCCGCCCAGGCTCTCGACCTGCCGGAGCATGCGACCGTGCAGGACGCCATCGACCACGTGATGGCGGACCTCCGCGCGCTCGAGGCCCGCCTGCACGACCTCGAGGGGAGGATGCGCCACGACCCGGCGGCGCTCGCGGAATACACGGAGGCGACGGCCGCCTTCGAAGCGCTCGACGGCTATCAGGAGGCGGAGCGGGTCGCGATCGCCCTCGCGGCCCTCGGCGTGCCCGACCTGGAGCGCGAACGCCGCTTCACCACCCTCTCCGGCGGTGAGCAGGCCCGTGTCGCGCTCGCGGCAGCCCTCGCGTCGAACGCCGAACTCCTGCTGCTCGACGAACCCACGAACGACCTCGATGACACGGCCATCGCGTGGCTCGAGGAGCGACTGCGCTCCCATCGGGGCACCGTGATCGCCGTGACGCACGACCGGGTGTTCCTCGATCGGCTCACGCCCGTGCTCCTCGAGGTGGAGGCGGGACAGGTCCGTCGATACGGCGACGGCTACTCCGGCTACCTCGCCGCGAAGGAGGCCGAACGCCGACGCCACCTGCTCGCCTACGAGGAATGGCGGAGCGAGATCCTGCGTCACGCCCGGCTGCTCGAGGCGAACGCCGGACGGCTGGCCGCCATCCCGCAGAAGATGGAGAAGGCAGGTTTCGGGCATGGCGCCTTCAGCCCTCGTGATCGAGGGCACGGGGCGAGCGGACGGATCCGGAACGCGAAGCAGCGCCTCGCGCGGCTGGCCGCCGAGTCGGTGGCGCGGCCAGCCGACCCGCTCGAGCTGGGCTCGCCCCTCGTATCCGACGGCGGCACGGTCGAGTTGAGCGGTGTCGTGGTTCCCGGCCGCCTCGCCATCGCGGACCTGCGCATCGAGGCGGGGGAGCGTCTCCTCGTCACCGGGGCGAACGGGGCCGGGAAGAGCAGCCTCCTCGGCGTCATCGCCGGCGAAGTGCCGGTCGCCGACGGCTCGGTCGAGCGTCCCGCGTCGATCGGATTCCTGCGCCAGTCGGCCCGGCGATGGCGTCCCGGCGTCCGACTTCTCGATGCCTTCGCGGAGGGGAGAGGCGTCCATCCCGACGACCTCGCCGACGATTTTCTCGCACTCGGTCTGTTCCGTCCGGCCGACCTGAACCGGCCGATGGCCGACCTCTCCTACGGCCAGCAGCGCCGCCTCGAGCTCGCACGAGTGATCGCTGAGCCGACCGACCTGCTCCTGCTCGACGAGCCGACCAACCACCGCTCACCCGCGCTCGTCGAGCAGCTCGAGGAGGCGCTGGTCGGCTACCCGGGCGCGGTCGTCACCGTGACGCACGACCGACGGATGCGCGAGCGCTTCGCCGGTCGCCGCGTCACGATGAGGGACGGGGTGATCAGCTAGCGGGCGCCGTCCTCACTGGTTCCGGTGACCGCGTCATCGTGGTCCTCGGCAGTTCCCTCCTGGCTCGCATCGCCGTGGACGAGGTTGGTGACCTCCTCGACCGTGCGCGGAATGACCCCCGCCGCGGCCTCCTCGGCGGGGTCGTAGGCGGGCTCCTCGCCGACGAGCCCGTCGACCTTGCCGTTCGTCTGGTCGAAACCGTTGGTGTCGCTCATGGTTCGTTTCCTTTCGTGGGTGGTCTGGATCAGGATGCACAGCGCACGCAGAGGCGCGACTCGGGCCGCACGCGGAGGCGGTCGAGCGGGATCGGCCTGCCGCAGCTCTGGCACCAGCCGTAGGTGCCGGCGGCCAGGCGCTCGAGAGCCGCGTCGATCTCGACGATCCGCGCGCGGGATCCCGCCACGCGGCCGTTGAGCTGCGACCACTCCTCGCTGAGAGTCGACCCTTCCGGGTCGTGTTCGTCGTCGGCGGTCGCCGCCGACCGCGAGTCCCGGACGCCGTCGAGGTCGGCGAGCGCGTCATTCTCCTGGGCCGCGAGGTCGCGGCGGCGGATACGAAGGAGTTCCTCGAACTCTCCCTCGAGTTCCTCGGCGATCATGCACCCAGTCCACGCCGGTCACGCGTAACGCACCACCCCTTGAACTCCCAGCTTCGTCAGCACTCGGGGACGTTCACGGCGAGGCCGCCGCGCGAGGTCTCCTTGTACTTGCTGTGCATGTCCGCACCCGTCTGGCGCATCGTCTCGATGACCTGGTCGAGCGAGACGAGGTGGCGGCCATCGCCGCTCAGGGCGATCCGCGTCGCGGTGATGGCCTTGACGGCCGCCATGCCGTTGCGCTCGATACAGGGGATCTGCACGAGGCCGCCGATCGGATCACAGGTGAGGCCGAGGTTGTGCTCCATCGCGATCTCGGCAGCATTCTCGATCTGCTCCGGTGTGCCACCGAGGACGGCGGTGAGACCGGCCGCGGCCATCGAGCACGCGGATCCGACCTCGCCCTGGCACCCGACGTCCGCGCCCGATATCGAAGCCCTCTTCTTGTAGAGCATGCCGATCGCGCCGGCCGTGAGCAAGAACTCCGTCACCGCCTCATCCCGATCGCGATCACCGAGTTCGAAGTGGAGGAAGTAGTGCAGTACGGCGGGGATGATGCCGGCGGCGCCGTTGGTCGGGGCGGTCACGACACGCCCGCCACCGGCGTTCTCCTCGTTGACGGCCATCGCTGCCGCGGTCGCCCACTCCATGCCGGCCCAGCCGGTCGCGCTCGACGCGAGGCGCGCGGCCAGGGCGGGGGCCCGACGGGGGACCCGCAGGGCGCCGGGGAGGAAACCGGAGGCCGACCACCCGTTCGCGATGCACTCGTCCATCACCTGCCAGATGCGCAGCAGGTCGCCGTCGATCTGGGAGTCGGCGCGGCGGGTGCGCTCATTGACGCGCATGATCTCGGCCATGGACATGCCGGTGGACAGGCACAGGTCGAGCAGTTCGGCGGCCGAGTCGAAGGGGAAGGGTTCGGCCACGTTGTCGGGGACGGACGGAGCACCCGCGCGTTCGATGAAGCCGCCGCCGACCGAATAGTAGGTCGCCTCGATCCGCTCCCCATGGCGGAATGCGGTGAAGGAGATCTCGTTGGCGTAGTCGCTGCGCATCGTCAAGGGGTGCAGGCGCAGGTCGGCGATCGCGAAGGGGATCGCGAAGCCGGGAAGTCCGAGCAGTTCGAGGATGCCACCCTCGGCGAGTTCGGCCGTGCGTTCGCGGGCTTCCTCGGGGTCGATCGTCTCGGGCTCGGCACCCTCGAGACCCAGTAGGACCGCGCCGAAGGTGTTGTGCCCGCGGCCGGTCGCCGCCAGGGACCCGTAGAGGTCGATCACGAGCTCGTCGATGCCGTCGAACCGCGCCGTCACCTCGAGAGCGAAGTCACGGGCCGCCCGCATCGGGCCGACCGTGTGCGAACTGGAGGGGCCGATGCCGATCGAGAAGAGGTCGAACACGGAGAGGGCCATGACCGAATCCTCCGCCCTCCCGGCCCGCTTCGCTAGTGGGACTCGCTGACGAGCTTGAGCCCGATGACACAGCCGACGATCCCGAGGATCAGCAGCACCTTGAGGAGGGAGGCGGGTTCGGCTCCCGTGACCATCGCCCAGGTGACGGTGAGCGCGGCGCCGATGCCGACCCAGACGGCGTACCCGGTGCCCACCGGGATCTCGCGGAGGGCGAAGGCCAGTCCGGCCATGCTGAGCAGAAGGCCGATGCCGAACACGATGGTCGGGCCCACCTTGGTGAAGCCCTCGGACCGGCCGAGGGCGGTCGCCCACACGGCCTCGAGGACACCGGAGATGACAAGGATGATCCAGGACAACAACACGACAGGCTCCTTGGCCAGTCTTGTCGCGTTCCCGGTACTGATCCGTCGTCGGGGGCGCCTGTCGCGGCGCTGATATCAGGGTAGGGCAGCTGACTGGGCACCGACCGGGCATCCGTCGATTACCCTGGGACGATGCCCTCCGACATCATCCGTACCACCCCGAAGCAGGTTCGCCCTGCCACCGAGGGGTGGACTCAGAAGACGGACAGCGAGGGCCGCCCCCTTCTCCAGTTCGCATCGCCGAAGAAGGGCAAGCCGCCGGTCCACCTCGCCGACCTCACGGCCGACGAGCGCGCCGCGCGCATGAAGGAGCTGGGTCTGCCGCCGTTCCGGGCGAAGCAGCTCATGAACCACTACTACACGCACTACACGAGCGACCCCGCGCTCATGACCGACCTGCCGGCCGCCGGTCGCGAGGAGCTCGTCGCGGGCCTCCTGCCGACCCTGCTCACCGAGGTCCGTCGGTTCACGACCGACAAGGGCGACACCATCAAGTTCCTCTGGCGGCTGCACGACGGCGCGCTCGTCGAATCCGTCCTCATGCGCTACCCGGGCCGCGTGACCCTCTGCGTCTCGTCGCAGGCCGGCTGTGGCATGAGCTGCCCGTTCTGCGCCACCGGACAGGCGGGCCTCACCCGCAACATGTCGGCCGCCGAGATCGTCGAGCAGGTCGTCCGCGCCAACCGTGCCCTCGCCGATGGTGAGCTCGGTGCGAAGCCGAAGGGGGAGACCACTCCGGAGCGCGTCAGCAACATCGTGTTCATGGGCATGGGGGAGCCGCTCGCCAACTACAACCGCGTCATGCACGCGGTGCGCACCATGGTCGAGCCGCAGCCGATGGGCCTCGGCATGAGTGCCCGCCACATCACCGTCTCCACGGTCGGCCTCGTTCCGGCCATCCGCAAGCTCGCGGAGGAGAAGATCCCCGTCACCTTCGCGCTCTCCCTCCACGCCCCCGACGACCAGTTGCGCGACGACCTCATCCCGGTCAACTCGCGTTGGAAGGTCGACGAGGCCCTCGACGCGGCCCGCGCCTACTTCGACGCCACCGGGCGCCGCGTCTCCATCGAGTACGCGCTCATCAAGGACATGAACGACCACGCCTGGCGTGCCGAGCTGCTCGCCGAGAAGCTGAACGCCCGCGGAACCGGCTGGGTCCACGTCAACCCGATCCCGCTGAACCCGACCCCCGGATCCATCTGGACCGCCTCCGAGCCCGCCCAGCAGCGCGAGTTCGTCAACCGCCTCGAGGCGGCGGGCATCCCGACCACCATCCGCGACACCCGCGGCAAGGAGATCGACGGCGCCTGCGGCCAGCTCGCGGCGGCCGACGGATAGCTGCCAGAGCGGGTCGAGCCTGTCGAGACCTCCTGCGACGCCAGCGAGTCGAGCTCGTCGAGGCCTCCCGCAAACCAGCTCTCGGTCCCGTCGCGCCTATCTCCCCAAGAACTCCACCACTCGCGCATCCCACCCACGCACCTCGTCCGCCGTCTCCGCCGTCTCAAGGGTTGCGTTCGGCAGGAGCTCCGCCAACCTCATAGCTGTACTCACCGGGTGCCCGGGGTCCGTCGTCCACGGGAGCAGGAGGGTCTCGTGTGACACTGACGCGAGCTCGGCCTCGGTCGGCAGGTCGGACCCAGCCGCTCCGCGGAACACGGCGGGGAGCAGCTCATCCGCCACGGCCGGCGCGGCCGTCCACGCCCATCCACCCGAGGTGAGGATCTCCGGCGACGGCTCGATGGCCGCCGCACGCTTCCAGGTGGCGGCGCCGGACCTCTCGACCAACGCGGCTCCAGCGCGGTGCGACTCGGCGGACGGGACCCCCGTCACCCACGCCGTCGGCGGGATGGCGAGGACGAGGCGATGGAGCCGTTCCGGCCGACGCAGCGCCGCCCAGAGCGCTGTGGCCGCGCCCATGGAGGCGCCGATGACATCGACGGGCGCAGCGGGGGAGACGGCATCCGCGAGAGCAATCAGGTCGTCGGAGAGTCGGGACCAGACGTAGCTCTCCGCATCGGGCGAGCCGGTGGAGGCGCCATGACCGCGCGCGTCGAAGCGGACGATCGTTCCGATCAGTCCGTTGAGCGGCCAGGCGAGGAAACCCTCCGCGGCCGCGTCGGCCCGACTCGAGGTGAGGCCGTGCGCGACGATCGTGACGGGTGCGCCGCTTCCGCTGACCGAGAAGGCGATGCGGGCGCCGGGCAGATCTAGGTGCTGGTCACTCATGGTCCGAGGCTAACGACACCCACCGCGATCGACCCTTGACGTCGGCATCGAGTCGGCGTAACGTACAACCAAATGGTTGTACAAACAAAACTCAGTGACACCGAGGTGGACCTCGTCTTCCACGCCCTCGCCGACGCGACACGTCGCGACATCGTGAGTCGCGTGATGGTGCGGGAACAGTCCGTCTCGTCGCTCGCCGCGGGCTACGCGATGAGCTTCGCCGCCGTGCAGAAGCACGTCGCCGTTCTCGAGAGGGCATCATTGGTGACCAAACAACGCAACGGACGGGAGCAGGTCGTGCACGGAAACCCCGAAGCACTCCGCCGAGCATCCCGCCTGCTGGATCGATACGAAGAGCTGTGGCGCGACCGCGTCTCACGCATGGAGGACATCCTCGCCGCCGACGACCGGCGCGGGGACCAGGAAGAAGGAGCACCAGCATGACGATCACCGACATCATCCGCAGCCCCGAGACGCTCAGCCTCACGTTCGTCAACGAGTTCTCTGCGAGTCCCGATCGGGTCTGGCAGCTCTGGGCCGACAACGAGAAGCTCGGCCGCTGGTGGGGCCCGCCGACCTGGCCCGCCACTTTCGCGCCCTTCACCCTCAGCGCGGGGGAGCGCGTCCGCTACTTCATGACCGGTCCCGACGGCGAGGAGGCCCACGGCTATTGGATCATCGACAGCGTCGACGAGGGACGTGGGCTGACCTTCCGCGACGGCTTCGCCGACAAGGACGGCAACCCTGTGGAGGACATGGGGCAGACCACCGCGACAGTCACGATCGAGCCGATCGACTCCGGCACCCGCATGACGCTCGCCAGTAGCTTCGCAACCCTCGAGCAGTTCGAACAGCTCATGGAGATGCAGATGGACCTCGGCATGACCGAGGCACTCGGGCAGATCGAGGCGATCCTCGCCGAGGGTTGAGCGAGCGAGCGGGCTGGGCGAGCGCGCTGCGCGACGGGCGACCAACAGGACCGAGCGACGTCGGGGGTCGGGCGTACCCTGAGGGCGACCACTGGAGGCCGCATGCGTTCGCTCGACACCCTGACCGCCGCCCAGAAGACCGCGTTCGCCGACGCGGTCTTCGCCGTCCTCGGGCCCGCGCCGTTCGGGGCCGTGCCCAAGAGCGAACTGGATCATGCGCTGTTCAGCGCCCTGGTCGAGGCCGGACACATCGACCTCGACGCCCCGGCCTTCGTCACCGCCCAGCAACTCGAGGTGACGCCGACCAAGGTGGGCGCTCTCGCCTACGCCTATCGGCTGCGCACCGAGCGGCCCGACGGGCAGGAACGGCGGCTCGCCGCCGCGATCGGCGTCGCCAGGGTCGACCCGCGGGGCGATGTCGTCCTCAATGTCGAGGACCGCTACTGGCGCGACACCCTGGTCACCCGCCTCAAGGCGATCGGCGTCTTCACCGACACCTCGTTCAACCGCGAACGGGTGACGATGCCCGCTGCCGCCTTCGACCGGGCCCTCGAGGGTGTCTTCGGCGCGGAGGGCGCGGTTCTGCGCGATCGGATCGCCGACGCACGGAAGCGGGAGATCCCCGACTTCGTCTCCATCGTTCCGAAGTCCATCGTCACGGGCGCCCTGTCGCGCGCCGGAGCACTTTCGCTCGACCATTTGTTGCAGTGGGCTGTGGCCTGAGAGCCGACTCCGACATACTTGAATTGCGCTCAGATGCGCGCAGGAAAGGCTCTCGTGGAATTCATCGACCAGCTGCAGACGCAGTTCATCACGGCCGTCGTCATCGGCGCCCTCGTGATCATCGCCATCATCGTCCTCATCGTCATCCTGACGGGAATCAAGGTCGCGAAGCCGGATGAGGCGATCATCGTCACCTCCCGCTCGCGCAAGTCGAAGATCGACCCGGACGGCGAGGGCAACGCCGGCCAGCGCGTCGTCTTCGGTTCACGCGTCTTCGTCAAGCCGATCGTGGAGGCGCACTTCAAGCTCAGCCTGCGCAGCCGCCAGCTGAACGTGCAGGCGACCGCCCAGACCCGCGACGCGATCACCATCAAGGTGAACGCGGTCGCCGTGGTCAAGGTCGGTGGCTCCGAGTCGATGGTGCGCGCTGCCGCCCAGCGATTCCTCAACCAGCAGGACCAGATCGAGACCTCCACCGAGGAGGTGCTGAGTGGTTCGGTCCGTTCCATCGTCGGTCAGCTGACGGTGACCGAGATCATCACGAACCGGTCCGCACTGCAGGGCCAGGTCCTCGAGGCCGTTCGCGACTCGCTGGACGTCCAGGGCCTCACGATCGACACGCTCCAGATCAAGGAGATCGACGACGACAACGGCTACATCCGCGACCTCGGTCGTGCCGAGGCTGCCCGCGTGAAGCAGGTCGCCGAGATCGCCGAGTCCGTCTCGCGCCAGGCCTCGGAGGAGGCCCGCATCTCCGCCGAGCAGGCCGTCGCCGAGTCGCAGCGCAAGCTCGACCTCCGTAACGCCGAGATCCTCAAGGAGACCGACAAGGCACGCGCCGAGGCGGCAGCGGCTTCCCCGCTCGCCGAGGCGATCGCCCAGCAGGAGGTCGTCGCCCAGCAGGAGCTCACCGCCGGCAAGCGCGTCGGTCTCCGTAAGCAGGAGCTCGACGCGGAGATCCGCGCCGTCGCCGACGCCGAGGCCTACGCGATCGGCAAGAAGGCGGAAGCCGCGGCGACCGCGGCCGTCGCGAACGCCAACGCCGACCGTGACGCCCGTCGCAGCGCGGCCGAGGCCATCGAGGCCGAGGGTATCGCCGAGCGCAACCGTCGTCGTTCGGCCGCCGAGGCCGTCGAGGCCGAGGGTGTGGCCGAGAAGAACCGTCGTATCGCTGCCGCCGAGGCACTCCGTGCCGAGGGTGACGCCGAGGCCGAGGCGATCCGCGTGAAGGGTAACGCCGAGGCCGAGTCCGCTCGCGCCCGTGCGGAGGCCCTCGAGGCCCGCGCCCAGGAGCTGCTGCGCCAGCAGATCATCGAGCTCCTCCCGGAGATCGTGCGCGCGGCCGCCGAGCCGCTGTCCGCGATCAAGAACCTCACGATCCTGTCCAGCGACGGGACGAGCGGGACGGACGCCGTCGGCCAGTCGGTCGCCGGTCAGCTCGCCACGTCGACCCAGATCATCAAGGACCTGGTCGGCATCGACGTCTCCGACATCATCACGGGCCGCGCCACCGGCGAGGCGATCGGCCAGGCCATCGCCCAGCCGCAGCAGCGCCGCGTCGCGAAGTCGAAGGCGGAGGCCCCCGCGGAGTGACGTGCCAGCGTCGGCACAGAACGACGCGGCAGGATGGATCCCATGGCTGAAACGCGTGGGGCCCGTCCGCAGGTAGTGCTCGAGGTGCTCACCACCGAACGGATCGGTGAGCACCTCGTTCGCGTCGTGGCGGGTGGTCCCGGCTTCGCCGACTATGAGAACAACAGCTCGACCGACCGCTACGCGAAGCTGTTCTTCACTCCGGCCGGCTCGCCTCTCGAGCCGCCCTACGACCTGGCGGTGATCCGCGAGACGCTCCCACAGGACCAGTGGCCCGTCGTGCGGACGTACACGCTGCGCAGCATCGGCGAGGACCACCTCGTCATCGACTTCGTGGTCCACGGAACGGAGGGCGTCGCCGGCCCGTGGGCCGCCGCCGCCCGGCCCGGCGACCGCTTCGCCCTGGCAGGCCCCGGGGGAGCGTACGCACCCGACCCCGCTGCCGACTGGCACCTGCTCGCCGGGGACCTCTCCGCGTTCCCGGCGATCGCCGCCGCCCTCGAGGCGATGCCGTCCGACGCCCGTGGTCACGCCTACATCGAGGCGCGCGAGCTGTCCGTCGCGGCGCCGTCCGGCGTGATCGTGCACTGGGTGGACGACCTCGCCGAGGCCGTCCGGGCGGGGGAGTGGCTACCCGGCAGCCCGCAGGTCTTCGCCCATGGGGAGCGGGAGTCGATGAAGGCCCTGCGAGAGATCTTCCGGACCCGCGGCGTGCCACGCGAGCGGTTGTCGCTGTCCGGCTACTGGGCGAGGGGGCGCACGGAGGACCGATTCCAGGCGGAGAAGCGCGAGCCGGTCGGTCAGATCCCCGACTGATCCATGAACGATCTGGCTGGCACACGCTCTCCCGTCCCTGACAGCCGTGTGAGCCGGCCATGAGAGCATGACCGCCATGGCGAGTGAAGCGGTGATGATCGAGGCGGGCGACCGCGAGGTACGGCTGACGAGTCCCTCCCGGGAGATCTGGCCCGAGGTCGGGGTGACGAAGCGGGAGCTGGCCGAGTATCTCGTGACCGTGGGCGACGCGTTCCTGGCCGCGAACGGCGGACGGCCGATCTCGCTGCAACGCTTCCCGGGCGGGGTGGACGGCGAGCAGTTCTTCTCGAAGAACCCGCCGAAGGGGGCTCCGGACTACGCACGGGCCGAGACGGTCACCTATCCGAGCGGCCGCGCCCACCCGCAGCTCGTCATCGACGAGATCGCCGTGGCCGTCTGGGCCGCGCAGATGAACACCGTCGTCTTCCACCCGTGGGCCTCTCGCGCCGACGCGCCTGACCTGCCCGATGAACTGCGGATCGACCTCGACCCTCAACCCGGAACCGGCTTCGCCGAGGCGGTTCCGGTCGCCTTCGAACTCCGGACGGTCCTCGAGGAGGCCGGACTCGATGCATTCGTGAAGACATCCGGCAACCGCGGCATCCACGTCTTCGCTCCGATCGCACCGACGTACGAGTTCCTCGACGTGCGGCACGCCGTCATCGCCGCCGCCCGTGAGCTCGAGCGCCGGATGCCCGACCGCGTCACCACGAACTGGTGGAAGGAGGAGCGCGGCGAACGTCTCTTCGTCGACTACAACCAGGCCAACCGCGACCGCACGATGGCGGGTGCCTACAGCCCACGCGCGCTCCCCACCGCGACCGTATCGACGCCGCTCGAGTGGGACGAGCTGGAGGGGGCGGATCCGGCGGCGTTCACCGTGCGCACCGTGCCGCAGCGGCTGGCGGCGCAGGGCGACCCGTGGGCCCGGCTCCACGAGAAGCCGGGCGACATCAGCGCGCTGCTCGCCTGGTGGGAGCGCGATGTCGGCGACGGTCTCGGAGAGCTGCCTTTTCCTCCCGACTTCCCGAAGATGCCGGGGGAGCCGCCGCGCGTGCAGCCGAGCCGCGCGAAGAAGGGCGACTAGCGCAGCACTTCGTCGAGGTCGTGGGCGGTGGGCACTTCGAGCTGATCGAAGGTGCAGGACCGCGCTTCCCGGTCATCCCGCCAGCGTTCCACCTGCACGGTGTGACGGAATCGCGCTCCCTCCATCTGGTCGTAGCGGACCTCGACCACGCGCTCGGGCCGGAGAGCGACGAAGCCGGTGTCCTTCGACGACGAGAAGCGGTTGCGCTCGCCCTCGCCACGCACCGCCTCGCCGGCCTCGTCGCGCTGGATGAGCGGCTCGAGCTCGTCGATCAGCTCGCGTCTCCGTGCATCGGTGAACGCCGAGGCGCCGCCCACACCGTGCAGCTCACCGTCATCCCCGTAGAGGCCGAGCAGGAGCGAGCCCACGCCGGTCCCGCTCTTGTGCACGCGATAACCGAGCACGACGACGTCGGCCGTCCGCCGATGCTTCGTCTTGAGCATGACGCGCTTGCCCGGGGCGTAGGAGGCGGCCAGGGGTTTCGCGACGACGCCGTCCAGGCCGGCTCCCTCGAAATCGACCAGCCAACGCCGGGCGAGCTCGACATCACGCGTGACCTGCGAGAGGTGGAGTGGCGCGGCGAGAGGGATGTCCTCCAGCGCAGCGCGCCGGACGGAGAAGGGTTCGTCCAGCAACGAGCGTCCGTCGAGCTCCAGCAGGTCGAAGGCGACGAACGACGCGGGCGTCTCCGCGGCCAGACGGCGGATGCGGCTCTCGGCCGGGTGGATGCGCGCGGACAGGGCCTCCCAGTCCAGCCGCTCCGCCCCTGTCTGCCCGGAGCGCACGACGATCTCACCGTCGAGGACGCACGGTACAGCGAGCTGGCGGGCCACCGCTTCCGCGATCTCGGGAAAATACCTCGTCAGCGGCTTCGAGCCGCGGCTGCCGATCTCGAGCGCGTCGCCGTCCCAGTACAGGATCGCGCGGAAGCCGTCCCACTTGGGCTCGTAGAGGATTCCGCCCTCCACGCTGTCGGGCTCGGGCACGACGGCGACTGCCTTCGCCAGCATCGGTGCTGTCTGCTCCATCAGGCGATCCTCCTCCCAAGCCGGGTCGAGCGCACCCATCGGGACCACGGCAGCTCGGACGGCCAGTGCAGGAACACGGTGTGGAAGCCGCGGCGCATGCGCAGGACGAAGGAACGCGCGTCGAAGAGCGGCCGCATGGAGATCGACATCTGCAGGCCGCGCGAGTACCGGATGCGCTGGTCGGGGCCCAGGTGGAAGGAGACGTCCATGTCGTCATGAAGGAGCTTGTCGTCGAGGTGGACGTCGCCGCGGATCGCGCGCCAGGCCGACGCGCGCATCGCGTAGTTCGACCCGAAGACCGGAGGGTGCCCGAGGGCGAGGGTCACCCAGAGGAAGAAGGAGCCGAGATAGACGGCGGCGGCCACGGCCCGCAATGGCCGAGGGCCGTCATGGAATCGGGCGCCGCCCGTGACGGCCGCGATGGACGGGTCGCGCAAGCCGTCCGTGATCCCCTCGATCCAGTCGGTGGGTGGGCGGCAGTCCGCGTCGAGGGTGGCGAGCAGGTCACCCGTCGCCGCGTCGAAGCCGGTGGCCCGCGCCGTGGCGATCCCCGTCCCGCGACTCGGGATCACCCGCGCGCCATGCCGGGTCGCGACGGCACCGGAGCCGTCGCTGCTGCCGTCGTCCACCACGATCACCTCGAGGGGAGGTGTCGATTGCAGGGCGAGGAGCTGCAGACAGAGGTCGAGCACGCCGGCGTCGTCCTTCACGGGGATGATCACCGACACGCGGCTCGGGTTCGGTGTCATCGTCCCATCGTGGGCGCGCGACGGGTTCGCGTCTGCCCCTTGTATTCCCAGTCATCCTGAGGAGGATGACCTTCATGACCGAGATCACCCCCTTCCTCTGGTTCGATTCGGGCGCCAAGGAGGCGGCCGAGCTCTACGTGAGCCTCTTCGAGGACTCCCACATCGTCAGCGAGAGCGTTGCCAACGACGGCACGACCCTCGTGGTCGAGTTCAGTCTGTCCGGACGGCTGTTCCGGGCGATGAATGCCGGCCCGCAGTTCCCGCAGACGGAGGCGGTGTCGTTCATGATCACCGCCGACACGCAGGACGAGATCGACCGCTACTGGGACGCGCTCACGGCGAACGGCGGGGAGGAGAGCATGTGCGGCTGGCTCAAGGACCCGTGGGGCGTGAACTGGCAGGTCACCCCGAGCTTCCTCATGGACATGATGAAGAACACGGATCGGGACAAGGCGGCGCGGGTCAACGAGGCCATGCTGCGGATGCGGAAGATCATCCTGGCCGACCTCGAGGCGGCCGCCGCGGGTTAGCGGACCTCCGCGACGACCTCGATTTCGCGGGCGTCGCGGAACGCCTCCTTGGGCACGACCGCCAGCAGCGCGGCCGCGAGCAGTGCGCCGACACCGCAGACGATCCACACCGTGATGTAGCCGCTGAGCGGGCCCACCTCGGACGCGGCCGACCCGGCGGGTGCGGCGTGGTTGATGAGCGCGAGGGCGAAGGCGCAGGATGCGACGGCCCCACCGATCGTCTTGGTGGTGTTGGTGAGGCCGGTGGCCACGCCGGTCTGACCGACCGGGGCCACCGCTGCGGCGGCAGCCGGCAGCGCGGCCACCAGCGCACCGGAGCCGATCCCCGCCACGATCATGCACGAGACCATCTGGATGAAGGTGTCGTGGAAGGGGATCAGCGCGAGGTAGCCGAGTCCGACCAGGATGGCCGCACCCATGAGGGCGCGGCGCGGGGCGAGGACCCTGGTCACCAGCGGGAAGAGCAGGGCTCCGACGGCGAGCGACAGCACGTAGAAGCCGATCAGCAGCGAGACGCTGAAGCCGCGTAGCCCGAGACCGTAGCCGTGGAGGTCCGGATCGGTGCGGGCGAAGGTCGACAGCGGTGCCTGGGCTCCGAGCACGGCGATCCCGAACAGGCCGGCGGTGACGAAGACCGGCCAGGCCGACTTCTGGGCGAACATCCGGATGTCGATGAGCGGGTCGTCCTGCTTGAGCTCGTACCGCACGAACGGGATGAAGAGCAGGATGCCGAGCACGATCGCCGACCAGGGCAGCCAGTGACCGAGACCCAGGTCTCGCAGCAGGAACAGTCCGGCTGTGAACACGAGCAGGGCCGTCGAGACGAGCACCAGGCCCCAGTAGTCGAGTCGCCCGCCCGTGAGGTCGGGCGACTCCTTCACCCCGAACAGGATGACGAAGAAGCAGCCGATGACGCAGATCGCCGGCACGATGAGCACGATCCACATGCCCCCGGCGAGGTACTGCTGCAGTTCCACACCGGAGTAGTCGGCCGCGTTCGGCAGGACCGTGTCCAGGATGGCGCCTCCCGCCAGGGCACCCACGATGGCGCCGACCTCGAGGGCCGCCACGAGGATGCCGGCCGCCTTGCGGGTCAGCGCCGCACCGTTCTCGAGGTGCCGCGAGCGGCTGAAGATGAGGGCGACCTCCAGGGGCAGCCAGACGACGTAGAAGCCCTGGAGTGCCCAGGCGATCGTGAACAGCGGGAAGCTCGGCGCGAAGGCGACCGCGACGCTGGCGATCGCCGTGACGGCGGTGGAGACGAGCAGGATGCGGCGATGGCCGAACATGTCGCCGAGCTTGGCGAGGGCCGGCACGACGAGCGCGCTGACCATGAGCTGCACGCCCTCGAACAGGTTGACGCGACCGTCCTCGATCCCGAGCAGCCGTGCGATGTCGGTGAGCAGCGGCGTGTAGTAGCCCTGCAGGATGCCGCTGGTGACCTCGACCATGGCGAGGAAGCCGACGACCCCGGCGATCGCTCCGAGGGGGACCTTGCTCGCCATCGTGTGCCTCCTGGGGGTCGGGATCACGCCAGACTACGACCCTTCGTGTTTCGTGCGCGAGTCGCCGTAACGGGGGTCAGAGGGAGAGGAGCAGGTGCTGGAAGAATCGCTCGCCGCGCTCGAGGCTGTCGATCTCGACGTTCTCGTTCCCGCCGGGGATGCCGGCCCGCTGCTCCTTCGTCATCGCCAGCGGCGAGAAGCGATAGACGGCGGGGGCGAAACGGTGCAGGTGGCGCGCGTCGGTCGCGGCCATCATGATGTACGGCGCCGTGACGGTCCCGGGGTAGGTCGCGTCGACGCCCGCCCGGATGAGCGCGAACTGCTCGTTGTCGATCGCCGAGACCGGCGAGGGGTCGGTGCCCTCGAGCACCTCGATGGCGATGGAGTCGTCCGCGATTCGCGCGCGAAGCCTCTCGACGACGCTCGTCACGGTCTCGCCCTGGGCGATCCGGATGTTGATGGTCGCCGTCAGCGCCGCCGGCAGCACGTTGGCCGCCTCACCGCCGCCGAGCATCGTCGTGACCACGGTGGTCTGCATGAGCGCAGCCGGTTCCCCTCCCTGCGACGCGAGCACGCGAGCCGCTACGCCGTGCGCGGTGCGCAGGGCCCGCAACAGCAGTCGGTGGCGGGACGAGACGTGCGGCGCGAAGGCGGCGAACATGGAGCGGGTCGCCTGCGGCATCCGGGCGGCGAACGCGCCGCTCTCCACCCGGGCGATCGCGCGCGCCAGGCGCCCGGCGGTGGTCGGACGCGGGGGAGCCGAGGCGTGCCCTCCCGTGCTCCGTACCGTCAGCCGCACGGTCATGATGCCCTTCTCGGCGACCCCGACCATCGCCGCCTTCACCGGCACGAAGCTCAAGGGGGCATCGACGACGGCCCCACCCTCGTCGAGGACGAGCCACGGCAGGATGCCGCGCTCCTGGAGGAGGGCGGAGACGTGTTCGGCGTCGCCGCCATAGGTCTCCTCGTTGGACCCGAAGAACAGGTATACGTCGCTCGGCGGCGTCCATCCGGTGGCAAGGAGGTTCTCGACCGCTTCGAGGACGACGATCTGCGGCCCCTTGTCGTCGAGGGTGCCCCGGCCGAAGACGCGCCCATCGCGCACGACCCCGGCGAAGGGCTGCTCGTCCCAGCCGGCGGAGGCGTCGACGGGGACGACGTCGGTGTGGGCCATGAGGACGACGACGCGGTCCCCGCCGGCACCCGCCCACCGGAACAGGTGGCCGCGGGCGTCGGGCCCGATCCGTTCCAGGTCGAGACGCTCGTGGACCAGCGGGAACAGCTCAGCCAGAAGGCGGGCGTACTCCGAGAACGCGGCGTCGTCCCCGGCGATCGTCGGCACACCGATCATGCGGGAGAGGCGATCGGCGATACCAGGACGGGCGGGGGAGAGAGCGGTGGTCACCGCTCCACCCTATGAGTCGGGCCCGTCTAGGAGGCGGAGGCGAGTCCCCGGTTCCGGCGGGTCTCCAGCCGGAGCTCGAGCTCGGTCATGGCGAGGGCGGCGAGATCCTCGAGGGTCTTCACCTGGTCCTCACTGATCTCTCGGGGTTCGAAGTCGATCACGCAGAGGGTGCCGAGATGGTGACCGTCGCGCGTACGCAGCGGCACGCCGGCGTAGAACTGGAGACCGAACTCCCCGGCGACGAGCGGGTTCGCCAGGACACGCGGGTCGTAGCGTGCGTCGGTGACGACCCAGGGCTCGTCGAACATGATCGCCGAGGAGCACAGACCGGGCTCGCGGTCGATCTGCTCCACGTCGATGCCGAAGCGGGACTTGAACCAGATCCGGTCCGCGTCGACGATGCTCACGATGGCGATGGGCGTCTCCAGGATCCGCGCCGCCATGGCGGTGATGCGGTCGAAGGCACCATCCGGCGGGGTGTCGAGCACGTCGTAGCGCCGGACGGCCGCCATCCGGGCGGCCTCGTCGGGCGCCCCGTCGATGACGGGTTCGGCCGAGTGGCGTCCCATCTCCATGACGGTGAGCGCGCGCATCGCGAGGACCAGGTCGTTGGCCACGGGCCGGGATGCCGGATCGCGGTGGGTCATCGCTGCGAGCACCTCGCGCCACTGGGGGGCGATCGTCTCGGGGATGTGCGGGTCCTTCTCGATCCGTGCGAGTGCCGACTCGGTCGGGTCGCCGGGGAAGGCGATGACACCGGTGAAGCACTCGAGCAGAACGAGGCCGAGGGAGTACACATCGCTCGGCGGACCCACCTCCTCACGCAGCACCTGCTCGGGGGAGAGGTAGGCGGCGGTGCCGGTCGTCGACGCCCCGACGGGCTCCACCGCATCGCCGACGCGACGGGCGATGCCGAAGTCGGTGAGCTTGACGCGCGCGCGGGTGCTGTCGTCCGAGTAGTCGACGAAGAGGACGTTGGACGGCTTCACATCCCGGTGGACGACCCCGCGGTGGTGGATGTACTGCAACGCCTCGGCGAGGTCGTACCCGATCTGGCCGACGTTGCGACCGATGAGGGTCCCCTCGAAGATGCGGCGCTGCAGGTCGACGCCCTCGACCAGCTCCATCACCAGGAAGACCCGGTCGTGCCCATCGACCCGGCGGTCGATGCCCGCATCGAACAGGGAGACGAGCCCGTGGTGGCTGAGGGTCGCGAGGACGGTGACCTCGGTCTCCTGCTGGAGGAGGAGCGCTTCGTCGCGTACGGGCGGGAAGAGCTTGATGGCCACGTCACGGCCGAGGGAGGTGTCGTGGGCCCGATGGACGGCGGCCATGCCGCCCTGCCCGAGCACATCGCCGACGATGTACCGGTTCTTGAGCAACAACTGATCCTGCGTTACCACGTGATCCCCTTCCCGTGGAGCTTTCTCAGGATAATCGCTGGTGAAACCGGGTACGGATTTGCGCCTGAGGGATATCGTCGGGGAGGTCGATCGGCTATTGTGGTCTGCCATGTCGGCGCCGCGAGGGTTCACCTACCGTGTCGACGGCACGGGAACAGTGGAGATCCTCCATCACGGGCGACATGCGACCACCCTGCGGGGAGGTGCGGTGACGCGGTTCCTCGTGGATGTCGAGACCGGCGATCCACAACTTCTCATGGCCAGGGTGACGGGCGCCTACAAGCACGGCAACGAGCGCGTTGCCCGCCAGCACCCCCGCAATACCGGCGGGCGCTGACGGGCGACGTCACTCAACGCCGGGTGCGGATCGCCCGGATCCCGACCGCCAGACCGACGACGGCGAGCACGAAGGCCGCGACGAATCCCCACGCCACGGTCGGGCTGAGGATGTCCCCGGCGAACAGCGCGCGCTCGGCGGGCACGATGTAGCTGAGCGGGTTGAACGCCGCGGCCGTCGTCAGCCAGCCCGGCGCCTGGTCGAGCGGCAGCAACATGCCCGACAGGATCATCACCGGGAACAGCACGCCCTGCTGGACGGCCCAGAACATCCAGTCCTTGTTGCGGCTGGCGAGCGCCAGCGCGTAGCTCAGCGAGCCGAGCCCGACACCGAGTATGGCGAGCAGGACGAGCCCGATGAGCATCCCGGCGAGGTCGATCGTGAAGCCGAAGGGGACGGTGACCAGCGCGATGATCGTCGCCTGCACGACGATCGGTGCCATCTCCTTGAGGGCCCGCCCGATGAGGAGCGACGAGCGCGAGATCGGCGCGACGAGCGTCCGCTCGTGCGACCCGGTCTGCATCTCGAAGAGCAGGTTGGACCCCGTGATGCCCGCACCGAACAGGGCGATCATGACGAGGATGCCCGGCACGAACCACTGCAGGGTGACGCTCGCCGGTTCGCCGGACTGTCCGATGAGCAGAGCGCCGAACAGGCCGAGGAAGACGAGTGGCTGCAGCAGGCTGAAGATGAGGGAGAACGGGTCACGGACGACGGGCCGCAGTTCGCGGACGAACACGTTCCAGGTGTCCCGGGCGATCGTGGATCGGACGGGAGCGGTGCGCCCGGGGGCGGGGCGGTCGGTGATGGCGGTCATGCGGGCACCTCTTCGTTCTCGGGGGCGGTCGTCGTGGCGACCTCGTCGCGCAACGACCGGCCGGTGAGGGTGAGGAAGACGTCGTCGAGGGTGTGCTGGCGGATCGCGGCCGACAGCACCGGGGTACCGGCGTCGTCCAGGTCGCGGATGAGGCCGGGGAGGAGGCGATCCCCGTGGTCGACGGTGAGCGTCACGGTCCGGTCGTCCACCCGGGTGGACTCGGGAATCGCCGGCGCGGCGCCGGCGAAACCGAGCGTGATGACGTCGCCCGCGAGCTGCGTCTTGAGCTCGGCGGCGGAGTCATCCGCGATGACGCGGCCGTGGTCCATGACCATGACCCGCTCGGCGAACTGGTCCGCCTCCTCCAGGTAATGCGTGGTGACGAAGATCGTGGTGCCGTGCGTCTCGCGCAGATCGATGATGTGTCGCCAGAGGTTGGCCCGGCTCTGCGGGTCGAGCCCGGTCGACGGTTCGTCGAGGAAAAGCAGTTCGGGGGAGTGGATGAGTCCGAGCGCGATGTCGAGCCGCCGCTTCTGCCCACCGGAGAGGGCCATCACTCCCCGCGTGGCGATCGCGGTGAGGTCGAGCGACTCGATGAGTTCGTCCGCCCGGCGCGCGGTCTCGGCGCGACCGAGGCCGTAGAACGCGCCCTGGCTGATCAGCTCGTCGCGCACCCGCTGGTTGTGGCCGGCGCTGTTGCCCTGGCCGATGTAGCCGATGCGTCGCCGCACCTCGGCGGGGTCGCGGGCCACGTCGAAGCCGACGACGCTCGCCGTGCCCGCGGTCGGCGGGAGCAGGGTGGTGAGCATGCGGAGAGTGGTGGACTTGCCGGCGCCGTTGGGGCCGAGGAAGGCGAGCAGTTCGCCGCGCTGCACCTCGAGATCGAGCGGATGGACGGCGTCCACCCGCTGCTTCTTGACGGTGAAGCTCTTGGCGAGTCCCTGCGCCGTGATGATGGGTGATGGGGTCATGCGGATGACAGTAGAACCGCATCAGGTCACTTTCCGTCCTGATGGTGATCGAGAATGAGGGCATGGCCGAGACCACCTCCCGCACCCTCGCTCTGCTCAATCTCTTGCAGACACACCGACACTGGCCGGGGCCGGAGTTGGCGGGGCGTCTCGAGGTCACCGAGCGGACACTGCGGCGCGATATCGACCGCCTCCGGGAGCTCGGCTACGCGATCGAGGCCACGCGCGGCTCCGCAGGCGGCTACCGGCTCGGTCAGGGTGCCCAGCTTCCCCCGCTCCTCCTCACCGACGAGGAGGCCGTGACCATGGCGATCGGCCTGCGCCTGGCGGCGGCCCAGGGGATCGTCGACGGGGAGCAGTCGAGCCTGTCCGCCCTGGCCAAGCTCGAGCAGGTGCTTCCGGCCGCGCTGCGCTCCCGTGTCAACGCGCTCGGTGCGCACCTGGAGCCGGACGAGAGATCCGGCGACCTCGTGTCGCTCGAATCCCTCGGCCAGCTCTCCCTCGCCTGTCGCGACCGGGAGCGGATCCGCTTCGACTACACCTCGGGCGACGGGACGGAGTCCAAGCGGATCGTCGAGCCGCACTCGGTCGCCGCATCCGCTCGCAACTGGTTCCTCATCGCCTGGGACCTCGATCGGGTCGCGTGGCGCACCTTCCGGGTCGACCGCATCACCAGGGTGTTCGGTACTCGCGTGCACTTCCCGGAGCGCGAGCTGCCGGCCGAGCGCGCGGGGGAGTTCCTCCAGGCGGCGCAGGCCTCACTCATCGCCGATCGGGTGCGCGCCGAGGTCGTCCTCGCCATGCCCTTCGCCGAGATGAAGGCCTACTTCGGCCCATGGGGCGAGGGCGCCTACGCGCTCGACGAGGAGCATACGGTCTGGCCGCAGTGGGCTCCCGACCTCAACATCCTTCTGTACTCCCTCGTCTGGATCCCCGAGGGAGTGGACTTCACCATCCGGGGCAATGACGAGTTCGCCGCACTCGCAGCCTCCTGGGGGCGACGACTCAGTCGTCTGGACGCGACCCCATGAGCCGCTCGATCTCGCGGCGGTCCTTCTTCGTCGGTCTGCCGGCGCCGCGGTCGCGCACCACCGTGAGCACGCGTTCGGCCTTCGGCGGGGGTGGGGGCGTCAGGTCCACGTAGCACTCGACAGCGACCGGGGCGCCGACCCGCTTCGTGATGAGGCGCGCGACCGTGAGGATCCGCTCGGTGCCGTCCAGTCGCAGACGCACTTCATCCCCGATCCGGACGGACTCCGCGGGCTTCGCGCGGTCACCGCGCACGGTCACGTGGCCGGCCTTCGCGGCCGCGGTCGCGGCGGAGCGGGTCTTCACGGCGCGCACCGCCCACAGCCAGGAGTCGACGCGGACACCGGTGCTCACGAGGTGCCGTTCATTAGGCGCCGTCCATCAGGCGCTGACGGCCAGCTGCGCCTTCCACTCCACGAGTCCGCGCACCGTGGCGCTCTCGTCCTCGGCCAGGCGCTCCATGACGTCGGCGGGCACGTAGTAGTTGAGGGCGAGGAATCCCCGCACGGTCTCCGACTCGTCGTCGGCAAGGTCGCGGAGCACGTCGCAGGAGATCGTCTCGTTGCGCGCGAGCCAGCTGCGCACGCCCGGGTCGGGGTCCGTGACGAGCTTCGCGACCACGTCCTCCGGGACGTGGTAGCTGCTGGCCACACTCTCCCGGATCTTCGGGTTCGGGTCCGTAGCCATCGCGCGGAGGCGGTTGATCTTGGACTCGGTCACCGGGGGCGCCGGATGCAGGACGGCTGCCTCCTCGGCGGTGAGCATCGACGGGGCCATGGCCGCCATCTGGCGTCGCTGGGCCGGGGTGTTGAAACGGATGCACGACATGCGCTCTACGTTAACCCCGTCGCTCAGGCCGCCGCACGCGTGGCGCGGGCGCGTCGCGGAGGTAGCGGCACTATCGGGGAGGTGACCGCCTGGTACTCCGCGTACTCCGGGTACTTCGACCGCGTGATGCTCTCGGTGAAGATCGTGGATCCGATGAACAGGAGGGTCAGCAGCGCGGCGCCGAGCACGGTCCATTGCAGCAGCGACCCCGCCGCGATCGCGCCGAACAGGAAGAAGACCCACCACTGCGCCTGCTCGAAGAAGAAGTTCGGGTGCCGAGACAGCCGCCAGAGCCCGGTCGTGACGAACCGGCTATCGGATGTTCCCGCCGCCTTGCGTCGGTGGAAGTCCCACTGCTGCTGGTCCGCCACCGTCTCGCCGACGAGGAAGGCGACGAACAGCGCGACCGCCACCCCATCGAGTACCCCGAAGGGTGTGGCCCGGTGCTCGTAGGCGGTGAGCGCGGGAAGGGTGATCAGCACGAGAATCGCGTTCTGGTACAGCACGATGAAGAACAGGTTGAAGACCTCGAACCATCCGCGCGACATGCGCGTGCGCAGGATCGCCCAGCGGTAGTCCTCCATGCCCGTGTACCCGCCCTTCCGGGCGAAGTTGAACGTCAACCGTGCGCCCCACAGGGTGACGAGAACGGCCATGACCACGAGACGCGGATCGGTCAGTCCGGTCCAGGCGGCGAAGATCCAGACGTAGACGACGGGCACGATCGACCACAGGCGATCGACCCACGAGTTCTCCCGGGTGATGAGCGACGTGATCCAACTGAAGGCGCTGGCCGCGGCGGCGACCACTCCCACGGCGATGAGGGGATGCATGGGAGAACTGTATGGCCGATCCCCATTCGCGGGGGAGACTCATGGCATCGGTTCCGATACTGTGGTTTCGGAGGGAGGGCGACCATGACGGAACACACCGGTAACGAGACGCCGAAGGCGGTCACGCCGGACGAGAGCGACCCCACGCTGACGATGGGCCACGATTTCGCCGCCCAGTTGTCGGCCCTCGAGAACGGGCTCTCGACCGAGGAGTTGGAGGCCGTCCAGGCATTGCCCGACGGTTCGGCGCTGCTCGTCGTGCACCGCGGCCCCAACCAGGGCGCTCGCTTCCTCCTCGACGCCGATGCGACCACCGCCGGTCGACACCCGGATGCCGACATCTTCCTCGACGACGTGACGGTGTCCCGTCGGCACACCGAGTTCGTCCGGACCAACGGGTCCTTCCTCGCCAAGGACCTCGGCTCCCTCAACGGCACCTACGTCAACGGGGAACGGATCGATTCGACGATCCTCGTCGACGGCGCAGAGGTGCAGGTCGGCAAGTTCCGTCTCACCTTCTACACCTCGCGCGCGGCCGGCGCCCGGTGACCCGCGCGGCACTGCGCGCGGAGTCGGGGACACCCGCTCCGCTCCTCAGCATCGGGCAGGTGCTCGCGAAGCTCAGCCCGGAGTTCCCGGATCTCAGCCCGTCGAAGCTTCGCTTCCTCGAGGAGTCGCGTCTCATCACCCCAGCGCGCACCGAGTCCGGATACCGCAAGTTCTCTCCGTCCGACCTGGAGCGATTGCGGACCGTCCTGACGATGCAGCGCGACCACTATCTGCCACTCAAGGTCATCAAGCAGTACCTCGACGACCTCGACGCGGGACGCAACCCCACAGCCCCCGGGTCGGCCGGATCTGCCGTCCCCTCCATGCTGTCGACCGAGCGTCGCCTGGGCCGAACGGAACTGGTCAAGGAGGCCGGTGCGACGCCGCTCCTGCTCGACGACGCGATCGCGGCCTCCCTCATCCTTCCCGGCGAGACCTTCGGTGAGGACGTCCTCGCCGTGCTGCGCTCGCTCGTCGAGCTGCAGCGCAGTGGCATCGAGCCGCGTCACCTGCGCGGCTTCCGGGCCGCCGCGGAGCGCGAGCTCGGTCTCATCGAGAGCGCCCTCATGCCGGTCGCGCGCCGCAAGGACGCGTCGAGCCGCGCGCGTGCGGCGGAGATGGCGAAGGAGATCGCCGGGCAGCTCGAGGTGGTGCGCTCCAGCCTCATCCGATCGGCCCTGTCGCGTCTCGACCAGTAGCCCGTTTTCGTGGAGGCCGTCGGTGATCCGTAGTACCGTCGGAGAATCCCCTCGACACGCCGACTCGTTTTCGCGAATGTCATCGTGTGGCGTCGCCGGGTCGGTAGCGTGGGTCTCGCACGATAAGTGTCAAGTTCAACATGAAGGTTAGGAAAAGGTCATGAGCGAACTCAGCCGCAGCGAGGAGACCCGCTACGACCTCGGCCTGCTCTTCACCGACGGGATGCCCGATCTGGACGCCGACGCCGGCTACCGCGGTGCCGTCGCCGCCCGCGCCGCCGGGATCAGCTACCGCCAACTCGACTACTGGGCGCGCACCGAGCTCGTCGAGCCGACCGTCCGCGGCGCAGCAGGCTCCGGCTCGCAGCGTCTCTACGGCTTCCGCGACATCCTCGTCCTCAAGCTCGTCAAGCGCCTCCTGGACACCGGCATCTCGCTCCAGCAGATCCGCGTCGCGGTCAACCAGCTTCGTGAGGCCGGAATCAACGACCTCGCCCAGACCACGCTCATGAGCGACGGTGCGAGCGTGTACCTCTGCACGTCGAACGACGAGGTCATCGACCTCGTCAGCCGCGGCCAGGGCGTCTTCGGCATCGCCGTCGGCAAGGTCCTGCGCGAGGTCGAGACCTCGCTCGTCGAGCTCGACTCCTACGCCTCCGGCACCGCCGAGGACCCCTCCGACGAGCTCGCCGCCCGTCGCGCCAACCGCGCCGCCTCCTGACCCGCCGCCGTCACCCCCGCTCCTAGCGGCCGCCCACCGGGTAGCCCTCATTGGTGAGCCCAATGCTGCGCATTGTGGAGCTCGCGCGGGTGTGACGAGCGCGCGGCGATTCGAACCTCAGCGGGCTCGACATACCCCCGCGCGCTCGACGACGCTCAGCATTGAGCGAAGGGAACGGGGGAGAGGAGTCAGAGACCGGGGGTCGCGTACTCGCCGATGCGGGCGGTGCGCATCACGCGGTCGAGCAGCTGATCGAAGTTGTGGGCCATCTCCTGGGCGCTCTCGCCCGGCCAGACGTGCAGCGGCTTGGCCGCGCCCTGGGCCTGCTGCAGCGACGTGCGCTCGGGCAGCTGGGGGGAGAGGACGAGCGGCCCGAACATGTCGCGCAGCTCCTTGATCCGGAACTGGTGCTCGAGTGACTGCACGCGTGCCCGGTTGACGATGATGCCGAGCGGCTGGAGGCGAGGGGAGAGACCGCGACGGATCTCCTCGATCGCGCGGAGGGCGCGGTCGGCGGCCGCGACGGAGAAGAGGCCGGGCTCGGTGACGACGGTGACACGGTCGGAGGCCGCCCAGGCGGTGCGCGTCAGCGCGTTGAGCGAGGGGGCGCAGTCGATGAGGACGAGGTCGTAGTCGCGCTCGACGTTGGCGAGCGCCTCCTCGAGCTTCCAGATGTCCCGGACGCTCGGGTGCGGGCCGTCGAAGTTGATGGCCGACGGCGAGCCGATCATGACGTCGATCTTACCGGGGCGCCCGCGGGTCCAGCCGCTGGGCGCGATCGCCTGACGGACCACCTTCTCCTTGGGAGAAGCGAGCACATCGGCGACATTGAGGTGGTTGGACGGATCGATGTCCATGCCCGTCGACACATCCGACTGCGGGTCGAGGTCGACCACGAGCGTGCGCAGACCCTTCGCGAACGATGCGGAGGCAAGGCCGAGCGTCACCGTGGTCTTCCCCACGCCCCCCTTGAGGGAACTGACGCTCAGTACGTGCACGAGCAACCACGTTACCTTCAGTAGTCTGAAAGAACCTAAAACGTCCGCGGTGCGCCGAAAGGGTTCCATGTTCCAGAAGATTCTCGTGGCCAACCGAGGTGAGATCGCGATCCGTGCATTCCGCGCGGCGTATGAGCTCGGTGCGAAGACGGTTGCGGTGTACCCCTACGAGGACCGTAACTCGATGCACCGCCAGAAGGCGGACGAGGCGTACCAGATCGGCGAGAAGGGCCACCCGGTCCGCGCGTACCTGGACGTCTCCGAGATCATCCGCGTCGCCAAGGAGTCCGGCGCCGACGCGATCTACCCGGGCTACGGCTTCCTCTCCGAGAACCCCGACCTCGCGGCTGCGGCCGAGGAGGCCGGTATCACCTTCATCGGCCCGCCCCGTCGCGTGCTCGAGTCGGCCGGCAACAAGGTCACGGCGAAGGAACAAGCCATCGCCGCCGGCGTCCCCGTCCTCAAGTCGACCCCGGCCTCCCGGGACCTCGAGGAGCTCCTCGCCGGTGCCGACGAGATCGGCTTCCCCATCTTCGCCAAGGCCGTAGCCGGTGGCGGCGGTCGCGGCATGCGCCGCGTCAACTCCAAGGAGGAGCTGCGCCCGGCCCTCGAGGAGGCCATGCGCGAGGCGGACAGCGCCTTCGGCGACCCGACCATGTTCCTCGAGCAGGCCGTGGTGCGACCGCGCCACATCGAGGTGCAGATCCTTGCGGATGCGAACGGCGAGACGATCCACCTGTTCGAGCGCGACTGCTCGGTCCAGCGTCGTCACCAGAAGGTCGTCGAGATCGCCCCGGCGCCCAACTTGGACGAGTCGATCCGCCAGGCGATGTACCGCGACGCCATCGCCTTCGCCAAGTCGATCGACTACGTCAACGCCGGTACCGTCGAGTTCCTCCTCGACACGGCCGGTGAGCGCAAGGGCCAGCACGTCTTCATCGAGATGAACCCGCGCATCCAGGTGGAGCACACGGTGACCGAGGAGGTCACCGATGTCGACCTCGTCCAGTCGCAGATGCGCATTGCGGCGGGGGAGAGCCTCGCCGACCTCGGCCTGCTCCAGGAGAACGTCCATCTGCGCGGCGCAGCCCTCCAGTGCCGCATCACGACCGAGGACCCCGCCGACGGATTCCGTCCCGACACCGGCGTCATCACCACCTACCGCTCACCCGGCGGTGCCGGAGTCCGGCTCGACGGCGGCACGATCAACACCGGTGCGCAGATCTCGCCGCACTTCGACTCGATGCTCGTCAAGATGATCGTGCGCGGCCGTGACTTCCCGACCGCCGTGACACGAGCGAAGCGAGCCCTCGCCGAGTTCCGTCTCCGCGGCGTCTCGTCCAACATCCCCTTCCTCCAGGGCGTCCTCGAGGACGAGGCCTTCATGGCCGGCGACATCGCCACCGACTTCATCGAGGCTCGCCCGTGGCTCGTGAACGCGCACCCGTCCAAGGACCGCGGGACGAAGATCCTCAACTGGCTCGCCGAGGTCACCGTCAACCAGCCGAACGGCCCGGGCACCGGGATCATCGACCCGGCGATCAAGCTGCCCGTCGTCGACCTCTCCACCGAGGCACCGACCGGCTCGCGGCAGCGTCTCCTCGAGCTCGGCCCGGTCGGCTTCGCGGCCGCCCTGCGCGAGCAGAAGGCCCTCGCGGTCACCGACACCACTTTCCGCGACGCCCACCAGTCGCTGCTGGCGACCCGTGTCCGCACCAAGGACCTCGTGGCCGTCCTGCCGCATGTCGCGCGCCTGACCCCGCAGCTGCTCTCCGTCGAGGCTTGGGGCGGTGCGACCTACGACGTCGCCCTGCGCTTCCTGGGCGAGGACCCGTGGGAGCGCCTGGCCACCATGCGTGAGGCCCTGCCGAACGTGGCCATCCAGATGCTGCTGCGCGGCCGCAACACCGTCGGCTACACGCCCTACCCGACCGAGGTCACCGACGCCTTCGTGCGTGAGGCGCAGGCTACCGGTGTCGACATCTTCCGCATCTTCGACGCCCTCAACGACGTCTCCCAGATGCGCCCGGCGATCGACGCGGTCCTGGCGACGGACAAGGCCGTCGCCGAGGTCGCACTCTGCTACACGGGCGACCTGCTGGACCCGGACGAGAAGCTCTACACGCTCGACTACTACCTGAACCTCGCCGAGCAGATCGTCGAGGCCGGCGCGCACGTGATCGCCATCAAGGACATGGCCGGACTGCTGCGTGCGGAGGCGGCCGAGAAGCTGGTCGGCGCCCTGCGTGAGCGCTTCGACCAGCCGGTGCACGTCCACACCCACGACACCGCCGGCGGCCAGCTCGCGACGCTCCTCGCCGCCAGCCGCGCCGGAGCGGACGCCGTCGACGTGGCCAGCGCGCCCATGGCCGGTACCACCAGCCAGCCCTCGGCCTCTGCGCTCGTCGCCGCGCTCGCGCACACGGAGCGCGACACCGGCATCCCGCTGCAGGCGATCGGCGACCTCGAGCCCTATTGGGAGGCCGTGCGCCACGCGTACAAGCCCTTCGAGTCCGGCCTGCCCGGCCCCACGGGCCGTGTCTACAAGCACGAGATCCCCGGCGGTCAGCTCTCCAACCTGCGCCAGCAGGCGATCGCGCTCGGCCTCGCCGACCACTTCGAGAAGATCGAAGACCTTTACGCGGCTGCCAGCACCATGCTCGGCCGCCCGCCGAAGGTGACGCCCTCGTCGAAGGTCGTTGGCGACCTGGCCCTCGCGCTGGCCGCCGTCGACGCCGACCCGGCCGACTTCGAGGCGAACCCGCAGAAGTACGACATCCCCGACTCGGTCGTCGGCTTCATGGCCGGCGAGCTCGGCAACCTGCCGGGCGGATGGCCCGAGCCCTTCCGCACCAAGGTGCTCGAGGGCCGGACCGTCAAGATCGGCATCGAGGACGTCTCCGCGGAGGACCGCGCGGCACTCGACGGTACCCCGAAGGAGCGTCGGTCGACCCTCAACCGCCTCCTGTTCGCCGGCCCCACCAAGATCTTCGAGCAGGGCCGCGAGGCCTACGGCGACCTGTCGGTCGTCGACACCGTCGACTACCTCTACGGGCTCCGCCAGGGGCACGAGCACGTCGTGGAGATCGCGAAGGGTGTGCGCCTCTACGTCGGGCTCGAGGCGATCGGTGAGGCCGACGACAAGGGCATCCGGACCGTCATGGCGATCCTCAACGGACAGCTGCGCCCGGTCTTCGTTCGTGACCTCTCGATCAAGGTCGACCTGAAGTCGGCCGAGAAGGCGGACTCGTCCAAGCTCGGGCACGTCGGTGCGCCCTTCTCCGGCGTCGTGACGCTGCAGGTCGAGGAGGGGGCCTCCGTGGCCGCCGGCCAGGCGATCGCCTCGATCGAGGCCATGAAGATGGAGGCCGCCATCACCACGCCCGTCGCGGGCACCGTGAAGCGGTTGGCGATCCCGAAGACCCAGCAGGTCGACGCGGGTGACCTCCTCGTGGAGATCGAGACGTCCTGACCCCTGTGCCAGCGAGGTAAACTCGTGGGTCCAGCAGTGAAAGGGGTCGCAGACGTGGCTACCAGGCATCGAAAGGGCACGACGACCCCGTCCGTGTTCGACGGCTCCGTCCTCCCCGAGGACGGCGACGACGGGCTCGCGGCGCGGCTCCCGGAGAGCCTGACGGTGAGCGTGGACCTGCCCGAGCAGGTGCGCACGGTCCCCGAGCACGAGGCAGCCCTCTCGATCGAGGCGACCGGCTTCGACGCCCACGCGCTGCCGCTGGCGACCACCTCGATCGACGTCGTCCACTCGGGCGAGGTCGTCGAGCCCGTCACACCCGTCATCGTCCCCGGCCTGCCGGAGCCCGCTGAGGCGCTCACCGCCGACCGCATCATCACCGATCGCGGACGCCGTAAGTCCGCCCCCGAGGGCGCGTGGCAGTCCTTCGTCTACGCGATCACCTTCCACCTGGTGAACCTCGGGGACTCGCGGAAGGTGCGGGAGCGCAAGGCACTCGATGCCCGGATCGCCCGCCACTTCGAGGGCGGCCCCCGCTTCGTCCCGATCCTCACCCGCAAGGGCGGCGTCGGAAAGACGACGATCACCTCGCTCCTCGGCATGGCCTTCGCCGATGTCCGCGAGGATCTGGTGATCGCCATCGACGCCAACCCCGACCGCGGGACCCTGGCCGAGCGCGTCAACAAGCAGACCCGAGCGACCGTTCGCGATGCCGTCACCCGCGCGCCCGCGGTCACCACCTTCAGCGATTTCAGCGAGCTCGTCTCGCGGGACGAGACCCGCCTGGACATCCTCGCCTCGGACACGGACCCGCTGCTCTCCGAGGCCTTCGACGAGAACGACTACAACGTGGTCGCCGATCTCGCCTCCCGCTTCTATTCGGTCATCCTCACCGACTGCGGCACGGGCATCGTCCACTCGGTCATGCGCGCGACGCTGCAGCGGGCCGACGAGATCGTCATCGTCTCCGGCGGAAGCCTCGACGAGGCGCGTCTCGCCTCGGAGACCCTCACCTGGCTCGAGGCGAACGGATACGGCGACCTCGTGCGTAACGCGATCGTCGCGATCAACACGGGCACGCAGGGGACGAACCTCGTCAAGCTCGAGGAGATCGAGGCGCACTTCCAGTCGCGCGTGCGCGAGATCGTGCGCGTGCCCTACGACGAGCACCTGGCCTCCGGGTCCGTGATCAACTACCACGACCTTCAGCCGCTCACGCGTTCCGCCGCCCGCGAGCTCGCCGCCCTTGTCGCCGACGGCCTTCCGGCCCGCCGCAGCGCATGACGGTTCGTGCCATCCGCCTCTTCGGCGACCCCGTCCTCCGTTCTGCCTGCGACCCGATCACCCCGGGTGACCAACGCGCCCGCCAGCTCGTCGAGGACCTCGTCGAGGGTGTCGGCGTCCCGGGTCGCGCCGGGCTCGCCGCCAACCAGATCGGCGTCGGCCAGCGCGCATTCAGCGTCAACGTCGACGGCGTCATCTCGTACGTGATCAACCCCGTGCTCGAGGTGTCGGGGGAGCCGGAACTCGTCGACGAGGGGTGCTTGTCCGTCCCCGGTTTCTTCTTCCCGCGCCTCCGTTACCCCTGGGCACGCGTGACCGGGGTCGACGTCGATGGCAACGAGGTCGTGCTCGAGGGGGAGGGGCTCATGGCCCAGGCCCTGCAGCACGAGACGGATCACCTCGACGGCCACCTCTACATCGAAGGCCTGGAGCCCGAGACGAAGCGCGAGGCCATGCGAGCCATCCGCCAGTCGGACTGGTGGGGCGCGCTGGAGCTGAAGCAGCCGCGCTAGCGGCTGCGTGACGCCAGCGCCGGCCCGGGCTTGCCCGGACCGGACGTCACCCGAACTGCGACAGGGCCCGAGTCAGCACCCGGGCCCTGTCGCAGTTATGGCTCAGTGGTTCAGGCTCACGCCTTCCGTCGCCGTGCCGGTGCTCGCGTAGATGCCCTCGATGACATCGGCGAAGTCCTGCACGATGATGTTGCGCTTGATGCTCAGCTTGGGCGTCAGGTGGCCGCTGGCCTCTGTGAGGTCGGTCGCGAGGATCTGGAACTTACGGATCGACTCCGCTCGCGACACCAGGGCGTTGGCGGCGTCGACCGCGCGCTGCACCTCGGCGATGACCTTCGGGTGCACGCTGGCCTCGGCGAGGGTGAGGTTCTCGTCCTCGCCGTTGTTCTTCAGCCAGGTCGGGAGCATCTCCGAGTCGAGGGTCACGAGGGCCGAGATGAACGGCTTCTGGTCGCCGACGACGATGACCTGGCCGACGAGCGGGTTGGCGCGGATGGGGTCCTCGAGAGCGGCGGGCGCGACGTTCTTGCCGCCGGCCGTCACGATGATCTCCTTCTTACGTCCCGTGATCTGCAGGTAGCCGTCCTCATCGATGGAGCCGATGTCGCCGGTCTTGAACCACTCGCCGTCCATGGTCTCCGCGGTGGCCGCGTCGTTCTTCCAGTACCCGGCAAAGACGTTGACGCCCTTGACCTGGATCTCGCCGTCGTCCGCGATCCGGATGCCGACACCGGGGAGGGCGGGGCCGGTGGTCCCGATCTTGAACTTGCGGGTGAGGTTGACCGTCGCGGGGGCGGTCGTCTCGGTCAGGCCGTAGCCCTCGAGGATCTTGACGTCGAGGCTGCGGTAGAAGTGTCCGAGGCGGGGGCCGAGAGGCGCCGAGCCGGAGACCGCGTACTTGACGCGTCCGCCGAGGGCCGCCTTGATCTTCGACAGTACGAGGCGGTCGAGGACGGCGAACTTGATCTTGAGACCCAGCGGCACGTGTCCGGCGTCGAGCGCCTTCGAGTGCGCGATGGCGACGTCGGCCGCGGTGCGGAAGATCTTGCCCTTCCCACCGGCCTCGGCCTTCTGCTCGGAGGAGTTGTAGACCTTCTCGAACACGCGGGGGACCGCGAGGAGGAAGGTCGGACGGAAGGTGCCCATCGACGGGACGAGCAGCTTCGTGTCCGGCTGGTGACCGACCTTGACGCCGCCGTGGATGCAGAGCACCGAGATGAAGCGGGCAAAGATGTGCGCCGTGGTGATGAAGAGGAGCGTGGAGGACCCGGGGGCCAGCACGTCCGCCATCGCGACGGCGGCGTTGCGGGTGAGTTCGACGAAGTTGGAGTGCGTAAGGACGACACCCTTGGGCTTGCCGGTCGACCCGGACGTGTAAATGAGGGTCGCGATGTCGGAGCCGTTGGCGAGCGTGCGGCGACGTTCGATCTCGGCGTCGTCCACGTCCTTCCCGGACGCGGCGAGCTTCGCGAGGTCGCCGAGCACGAGCTGCCACGACTTCGCCACGAGGGGCGCGTCTCCGCGGATCTCGTCGAAGCGCGCGAAGTGATCCGCGCTCTCCGTGATGATCCCGACGGCACCGGAGTCGGTGAGGTTCCACAGCAGCTGCGAGGGCGAAGAGGTCTCGTAGATCGGGACCATCACGGCACCGGCGAACCAGAGTGCGAAGTCGACGAGCGTCCACTCGTAGCTGGTCTTGGCCATGAAGGCGATCTTGTCGCCGGGCTCGACGCCGCCGGCCACGAAGCCCTTGGCGAGGGCGACGACCTGGGTGTGGAACTCGGCTGCGGTGACGTCGCTCCAGCCACCATCGGCGGTCGGAAGGGCGAACAGAGCGTCGTTGGGCGTCTTTGCCACGCGCTCCACCAGCAGGTCGGTTGCATTCGCCTCGGGATCGGCCTCGACGACGGGTGGGGTGAAGGATTCTTTCACGGCAGCTCCCTTGGTACCGGTAACGGATTGATACTCACACCCTAACCGCCTCCCCGCCTGACGAATACTGTCCGACAGGTAGTGCGCCCCGAACTGGGTGGGTTCACAGGGTCGTTAGACTCGATGCTCGTGCATGCCATCGGAATCGACATCGGCGGGACCAAGATCGCCGGCGCCCTCGTCAGCGAGTCGGGCGAGATCGTCCGCCAGGACCGCGTTCCCACGCCGGCCGGCGACCAGGACGCGATCGTCGCGGCGATCGTCGAGATGATCACGGGTCTGTGGAAGGGCGAGGAGGTCGCCGGTGCCGGCGTCGCCGCCCCCGGTTTCATCGACGCGGCCCAGTCCACCGTCTACTACACGCCCAACATCCCGTGGCGCAATGAGCCCCTCCGCGACCGTCTCGCGTCGATGCTCGACCTCGACATCACCGTCGACAACGATGCGAACGCCGCAGGCTGGGCCGAGTTCCGTTTCGGTGCGGGGCGCAACGTCCGCGACATGACGATGCTGACGATCGGCACCGGTGTCGGTGGCGCGATCGTGACCGGCGGGTCGTTGTTCCGCGGGGGCTTCGGCACGGGCGCCGAGATCGGCCACATGCGTGTCGTCCCGGACGGCCTGCCCTGTGGCTGCGGTGCCCGCGGCTGCATCGAGCAGTACGGCTCCGGGCGTGCCCTCCTCCGCTTCGCGAACGAGATCGCCGACGTCGAGGGGATCGGTCTCGCTCTGGCGGCCGCGCGCCGGGAGAACGACGGCCTGCTCAATGGACACATCGTGGGGGAGTTCATCGCCGCGGGCGACCCGGGCGCCCTCTACGCGCTCCAGCAGCTCGGCCGCTGGGTGGGCCAGGCCTGCGCCTCCCTGTCGGCCGTCCTCGACCCGGAGATGTTCGTCATCGGCGGGGGAGTGTCCGTCGCCGGCGACCTGCTCCTCGACCCGATCCGCGAGTCCTACCTGCAGCACCTCCCGGCCCGGGGGTACCACCCGGAGCCGCAGTTCGTCATCGCCGAACTCGTCAACGACGCCGGTGTGGTCGGCGCGGCCGACCTCGCCAGGGTCCACGCCCGCACGCGCTGATCGCTGTACAGTAAGGGTTCCTTCAAGAGGTTGGTCCGATGTTCTACTGGTTCATGAAAAACGTGGTCGCGGGGCCGATCGTCAAGACGCTGTTCCGCCCCTGGGTGGTGGGTGCTGAGAACATCCCGCGCACCGGCCCGGTGATCCTCGCCAGCAACCACCTCTCCTTCATCGACTCGATCTTCCTTCCGCTCGTCGTCCGACGCCGGATCTCCTTCCTCGCCAAGAGCGACTACTTCGTCGGCAGGACGCTCGGCGGGTGGGCAGTGAAGCACTTCCTCCTCGGCACCGGCATGCTGCCGATCGACCGCTCCGGTGGCAAGGCCTCCGAGGCATCGCTCAACACCGGGCTCCGCGTCCTGGCTCAGGGCAATGTCCTCGGCATCTACCCGGAGGGCACCCGCAGCCCGGACGGGACGCTCTACCGCGGCCGCACCGGTGTCGCCCGGATGATCCTCGAGGGGCACACCCCGGTGGTCCCGGTCGCGATGATCGACACCGACAAGGTGATGCCGATCCACGCGAAGGTCCCCAAGATCCGTCGCATCGGCGTGGTCATCGGCAAGCCGCTCGACTTCTCCCGTTTCGAGGGTCTCGAGGGCGACCGTTTCGTGCTCCGGTCGATCACCGACGAGATCATGTACGAGCTGCAGCGTCTCAGCAAGCAGGACTACGAGGACGTCTATGCGTCGTCGGTCCGCGAGCGCCTCTCCGCCAAGCGCTGAGCCTCACGCACCGACGCCCCGTCTCCGACCGAACCCCCGTCGCGAGTCTCGGATAGGCTCGCACTCGTTGTGCCCAACCCACCATCGAAGGAAGTAGTACCGTGGTCGACCCGTCCGAGCCTGTAGTCCTCGCTGATCCCTCCGTGATCGCCGGACTCGACTATTGGCGCGAGCTGCCGATCAAGCAGCAGCCGACGTGGAACGACCCGGCCGCTGTGGCCGCGGCCAGCGCGGAGCTCGCCTCGCTTCCCCCGCTTGTGTTCGCCGGTGAGGTCGACATCCTCCGTGACCGCCTCGCGCGGGCCGCTCGCGGCGAGGCCTTCCTCCTGCAGGGTGGCGACTGCGCTGAGACCTTCGCCGGTGCGACCGCCGAGCAGATCCGCAACCGGGTCAAGACGATCCTGCAGATGGCCGTCGTCCTCACCTATGGTGCCTCCAAGCCGGTCGTGAAGATGGGCCGGATGGCCGGCCAGTTCGCCAAGCCCCGCTCGAACGACTTCGAGACGCGCGGCGACGTGACGCTGCCCGCCTACCGCGGCGACATCGTCAACGGCTACGACTTCACGCCCGAGTCGCGTGAGGCCGACCCCCGGCGTCTCGTGCAGGGGTACCACACCGCTGTCGCGACGCTGAACCTCATCCGCGCCTTCACACAGGGTGGTTTCGCGGACCTGCGCCAGGTGCACTCGTGGAACAAGGGCTTCGCTGCCAACCCGGCGAATCACCGCTACGAGAAGCTCGCCGGCGAGATCGACAAGGCCATCAAGTTCATGGAGGCGGCCGGTGCCGACTTCGACGAGCTCAAGCGCGTCGAGTTCTACTCCAGCCACGAGGGCCTGCTCATGGACTACGAGCGCCCGCTGACCCGCATCGACTCGCGGAACGGCACGCCCGTGAACACGAGCGCGCACTTCCTCTGGATCGGCGAGCGCACGCGCGACATCGACGGCGCCCACCTCGACTACTTCAGCCGGGTCCGCAACCCGATCGGCGTGAAGCTGGGCCCGACGACGAGCGTGGACGACATGAAGCGCCTCATCGACAAGCTGGACCCCGAGCGCGAGCCCGGCCGCCTCACCTTCATCACCCGGATGGGAACCGAGAAGGTGCGCGACGCGTTGCCGCCCCTGCTCGAGGCGATCAAGGAGCACGAGGCGACACCGCTGTGGGTCTCCGACCCGATGCACGGCAACGGTCTCACCACGCCGAACGGCTACAAGACCCGCCGTTTCGACGACATCGTCGACGAGGTCCGCGGCTTCTTCGAGGCGCACCGTGCCGTGGGAACCTACCCCGGTGGCGTGCACATCGAGCTGACCGGTGACGACGTCACCGAGTGCCTCGGCGGCTCGGAGCACATCGACGAGGCCACCCTGGCCACGCGCTACGAGTCGCTCTGCGACCCGCGCCTCAACCACATGCAGTCGCTCGAGTTGGCGTTCCTCGTCGCCGAGGAGCTTGCGGCCGTCTGATCGGACCAGGAACACGGAAGGGGCCCCGCAGCGTGCGCTGCGGGGCCCCTTCCGTCGCTCCCGATGTCTCGTCGACGTGGCGTCTCGTCGAGGCGATGTCTAATCGAAATACGAGAGCTTGAGCGTGATCGTGGAACCCTTGGCGACCGACGTGCCGACACCGGGCTCGGTCCGGGTGACGGTCGCGTCCTCGACGTCCTGCAGCAACCCGGTCGACTTCCCGATCAGGCCGACCTCGGTCAGCTTGGCCTTGGCCTCCTTCTGTGTCATCCCCTCCACATCGGGGATGACGACCATCTCGGGGCCCCGCGAGGTGTAGATGAGCACCGAGTCGCCCTTGTAGATGGTCTCGCTGCCGGAGGATGCGACGAACCGCGTGACGAGGGTCTTGTCGATGGCGTCGCTGTACTCCTCGCCTCCGATGGAGGGCACGAGGCCGGCGTCGGTCAGGGCGGTGGAGGCGGCATCGGTGTCGAGACCGGTGACGTCGGGGAGGGGACCCACCGAGATGGTGAACCACACGGGGCGCTGGTCGTAGTACTCGGCGCCCTCGACGAGCTCGATCGCGGCGCCGTCGGCCCCGTTGCCGTAGGCGGTCGTCACGACCCCAGCAGGGACGTCGGCACTGAAGACCTCGCGGCGCTGGGTGTCATCGAGGATGAATCCCGCCTCCTCCGCTGCGGCGATCGCATCGGCCTCGGGCTGGCCCGCCAGCGCGGGGATGGTGCGTGGCTCCGGACCGGTCGAGACGAGGACGGTGACGGGGGTGTCCCGCGCGACCGAGCTGCCGAGCTCCGGATCGGTGCCGGCCACCAGACCGGCGGCGATCTCGGGGTCGAAGACGTCACGGGTCTCGGGGACGACGGTGATCTCCAACTCCTCGAGCTGGGCGATCGCCGCCGCCGGCTCGAGGCCGCGGATGCTCTCCGGGATCGTCACGCGTGCCCCAGGGCCGGTGCCGAAGTACCAGCCGAGTCCGCCGACGACCGCCACCACGAGGATGATGGCGGCGACCAGCCACCACCCGCGCTTGCGACGCTTCTCGGTGACGGTGGCGAGGGAGGCGGTGGCCGGGGTGGGGCCGGTGGGCTGCGGCCCGGTGGCGGCACGGGCTGCGGTCGCCGCGCCGAGCACCTGCGTCTCGTCGTTGGATCCGGCGAAGCCGACCGGCGGCAGCACCATGGTCCGCTGAGCGGCGGTGGCGTTCGTCGGGAGGGCCGTCTTCAGCAGCGTGCGGGTATCGGTGACCTGTTCGAGGAAGGTCCGGGCGTCGCGCGGGCGCTCCTCCGGGTCCCGTGCAGTCGCCCACAGGACGAGCTCGTCGAGCTCGGCCGGCACGCGCGGGTTCTTACCGCTGGGCGACGGGACCGAGCCGTTGGCGTGCTGGTAGGCGATCTGCATGGGCTGCTCGCCCTTGAAAGGCTGCTCGCCGGCGAGCATCTCGTAGAGCATGATGCCGACCGCGTAGATGTCCGAGCGGGTGTCCGCCACGCCGCGCGTGACGAGCTCGGGGGAGAGGTAGGCGATCGTTCCGAGGAGGGCCGCCCCTGTCGCCGTGTTGGCCGACGCGGCTCGGGCCAGGCCGAAGTCGCCGATCTTGATGCGGCCGTCGTCGGCCAGGAGGACGTTCTCCGGCTTGAGGTCGCGGTGGACGATCCCGGCCTTGTGCGCGGCCGCGAGCCCGGAGAGGACGGCCTCGAGGATGTCGAAGGTCTGTTCCGTGGTGAGCGTCTTGCGCTCCTGCAGCAGGTCACGCAGCGTGATGCCGGGCAGGTACTCCATGACGAGGTACGCCATCTCGGTGTCCGACCCCTGGTCGAAGACGTTGACGACGTTGGGGTGGGCGAGCCGGGCGGCCGAACGGGCCTCCTGGATGAAGCGCTCCCGGAACTTGCTGTCGTCGGCCAGATGGCCGTGCATGATCTTGATGGCGACGCGGCGCTCGAGACGCAGGTCGGTCGCCAGGTAGACGGTCGCCATCCCGCCCCGCGCGATGCGGCTGCGGACCTGGTACCGGCCGTCGACGAGACGACCGATCATCGGGTCCGAGGTGTTGACGCTCACCAGACGATTCTAGGTTTCGCGCCCGGTTTCACCGTGTGGGACACGGCGCAGCGGCGTTTCACCCGAGTTCGTTGAACCAGGAGCGGGCGGACGACTCCCACTTGGCGTAGGCATCCGGGTAAGCCGAGATCTGGACCTTCTGGGCCGCCTGCGTCAGGGTCAGGTTCTGCCAGCCGCTGATCTCGAGCAGGCCACGGGTCACGCCCTTGTTGGGGTTGCTCGGGCCGCCATAGAACAGGGCCGCCGCGTGGCGCGCGTTGGTGAGCTGCGCGATGCTTCCCCAGCCGGTGCTCGGGCGCTGCTGGAACAGGCCGACCGAGTCGAGGTGGCCGTAGGAGATGTTGCGAAGGCTCGACTCCTGCATCGCCGTTGCCAGCGCGATGATGATGCCGTAGTCCGGCACCCCGAGCTCGCGACCGACCTGGATGATGGTCGCCGCGTTGCCGGACTGCTCGGCCGTGAGGAGCGTGATCGTGGTTCCGCCGGTCGCGGGGGCCGTGACGGCGCCACCCGCGCCCGGGATGACGAGGGTGCGGCCCGCGTAGATGATGCTCGTGCGGGTCAGACCGTTGGCGTCGAGGACGGCCTGGATCGTCAGCCCGAAGGTGCCGGCGATCTTGGAGATGGTGTCGCCCGACTTGATCACGTAGGTGCCCGATGTCGGCGCCGGGGAGCTGGGGGCAGGCGTGGTGGGCGCGGG
>Ga0247810_10000478_pt1 | contig 42672 bp, 41 predicted proteins | sample UWRJL119311C1_FD_179918 | JGI IMG/M metagenome (GOLD analysis project Ga0247810, IMG submission 179918) | Plant litter microbial communities from Arlington Agricultural Research Station in Wisconsin, United States - UWRJ-L119-311C-1 | ecosystem: Environmental > Terrestrial > Plant litter >...
CGGCGGGTACATTACATATCGGACTGAGCCTTTCTCGTCCGCTGCATTCGAGGAGTTTCGGCCATCGGCACACTGATCTACGGACGCTCAGGCATCACCGTTGCCTTTGACGATCGACTACTCACGCACCTTCAAATGGTGATTGGCGCAAAGCTGCGCCGGCACGAGGGATTCTTCTTTTCATGGAAGGAAGATTCTGCCACCGGAACGGGTCGCGGCAGTATCTGGATCTCCAGCGCTGTACCCCTGAGCTTCTCCTACGACACTGCTGCCCGCACCGCAGTAAACCCCGCATGGCTCGAGGCTTTGGCCGTGTCGGCAAATACTCCTCAGGGACTGATCGCTCTCGAAGAGCCCGTGTCAGCGGACCAGGATGTCGCGGCACCGGTGCGACTGGAGCCGGTTGTCGCACACAGCGACCGCACCTTCTCGCGTCGCAGCAAAGCCGTCGGTTTCTAAACCCCGCGCAGTACCTGCTTAAACGCCAACAGCGGCGGCCCCACAAATGTGGAGACCGCCGCTGCTGGCGTTATTAAGGTGGAACTACGCGCGCTTGCGGCCCGTGATTGCGTTCCAGATGAGGATCACGATGATCGCACCAACAATGGCGAGAACCCAGCTGGAGATCGAGAAGAACTCGTTGACGTCAACACCGAAGATGAGGCTTCCGAGCCAACCACCAACGATGGCGCCGATCACGCCGAGAACCAGAGTTGCGAGCCATCCGCCGCCCTGCTTGCCCGGCAGGATTGCCTTCGCAATAGCGCCGGCGATGAGTCCGAGAAGAAGAAATGCAAAGAAGCCCATGAGACTGCCTTCCGTGTGATTCGTACGACCCCAAATTTTGGGGGCGCGGTAATAACGAGAGTGAGTGGGGTACTGCGTGCGGGTGCATTAATGCTGCTAGCCGTCGGCACAGAAGTTCGACACAAGATGCGTGCCGGAAGAAACGGGCTATGGAAGCCCAACGATGACGATGAACGCCGCTACCGTCATAAGGACGGCGGCTACTCCGCTGGTAACAGCTGCTCCTGCGAGCCGCATGTCAGGGCGGAACTGATTCGAGTGCGCAAACATCTCCGGCACCAGGACGCGCTGGGCGTCTGCGACGTTGTCGTAGGTTCCCATCGGTGCGCCAGTAGCGTTCACCGCGAAGACCTTTCCGTCGCGCTCCTCGAGCATGCCCGCATATTCGCCGCGGCGAGTTGCGATCCACAGCCCAGGTTCCGGAGTGGCCCACTGGGTGGCCTGCTCGGAAGGCTGCGGGGTAAGCACGGATGCTGCGATTGACGTTCTCAATGCAATGCTCACGATCTCCCCCTCATCTCAAGTATCGCTAGTTGGACTAGCTATAAATAACCGTACACCTGTCGAGAAGAAAAGCAAAAAGAATTCTAGGGTCTATTGACAAGGTGAGGATTTCGTGAGTGAGACGAATTTAGTTCATGTTTGTCAAACGGTAATCAACGTCAGCTACTACGGCGCGAAGTTTTCGGCTGGAAGAGAGTCGTCTCGATAGGCACATCAGCGCCCTCAATCGCATGAGTCATCCGTGCCAAGAAAGCGGCGATGATCGTTGCCTCTTCGCCGGAAAGACTGCTGGTGACGTTGATCATCCTGCGGTGCATCTCCCCCATGGTCGTGCGGACCTCTGCATCAGACACCGGAAGCACAGAGAGCACTACAGCCCGCCCATCGGTCGGGTGCGGCAGTCGCTCCACGTGCCCCGTATGCACAAGACGGTCGATGAGCGTCGAGGTCGATGCAGTGGAGATGCCAAGGTGGGTCGCGAGGTCCTTGGGACTCACCGCCTGGGAGCGCTCGTGCGCTTCGAGCAGGAACCGCAGTGCGGCGAGGTCTGTCTCCCCCATGCGCATCGCCGTACGCGTGCGTCGACGCATCGCGACTTCGGCTGCTCGATACCGTCGCAGCGCGCTAAGAACGTCCACCCCGTTCCAGGCTTTGTCGCCGGACGGGTACCAGTATCCCGAGTCGCTTGGCTGTTGCATCCCTAACAGGGTAAGTCAGGTTTCTGCTAGCGAGCCTAGTAAACGCCTAGATCGGGTCTACGGGCGCGGCGTGAGCGCCGCGTGGCGCACGTAAATGGGCAATGACTCCTGTGATCCGCTCGACGGCATCGCTGATCTCTCGCCCGGAGCGGTCGTAGATTTCTTGGTCGCGACGGTACGGGTCGATAACATCGTCGTCCTCAGGCGAGGCAGGCTGGTCCGCAAATCCGCGCTGCGAGGCGATGATGGGGATTGCCCCCCGGAATACGCCGACTGCCGCCGAAGCAGTACGCGGAATCGGAGCAGCTTGCGTGTCGCCCGCGTAGCTCTCAAGCACACGCGCAAACTCTCGCAGCGTAAAGGTGTAGCGGTTGGATCGTGGGTGCGTCCTTACAATCTCGCTACGGTGGTCTCTCGACAGTGCAATCACCAGGTCAGACTCAGCAATCATGTCCTTCGTGATCTGGCGGGCGATGTGCGCGTCCGGCACACCACCGAGCTGACGCGAGATCTCCGCGGCTTGCTCAGGCATTCCTCGCCCCACAAGCGCGCCAACTCCAGCACTGGTGAACTCGACGTTCTCTCCGCTGTAGCGAGCACGAAATGCCTGCTCCGCAATCGCCGAACGGCAGATATTGCCAGTACAGACGAAGAGCACCTTGAGTGGGCCCGTATTTTCAGTCATAAATCTAGAGCATCTTTCGCAGGAGTGATTATGCCAACTAAGGCTACGTCCACTGGTGGACAAACAAAGAAGAGGGCCGCCTTTCGGCGACCCTCTTCAGTAAAGCGTTGTTCAGCTAATTACGCCGTCTTGTTGCTGCGACGGACAAACGCGAGAACCGAGACGAGCGCGGCACCAAGAGCGAGGAGTCCGCCACCGAACCACACGTAAGGCGTAGCGTCGACACCGGTCGACGGGAGAGCGGAACCAGCACCAGCAGCGGTGTCAGCAGGAACTGCAGCGACCGTGAGGGTCTTCTCGTCGTAGAAGGACCCGACAGCAACCGCCAGCGTGTACGTGCTGCCAGCCGGTGCGCTTGTCGGCAGCTTGACGGTGAAGTTGATGTCACCGTTCTCGCCAGAGACAACCGTCGCAGTCTTGGTCGATGCAGGCGTGATGACCGCTTCTTCCGCTGCGAGGTTACCGGTGAGGCTCGCGGTACCGGTCACGCCTGCGGGCAGGTCAGTGTCGGTCGCGCTGTAGGTGATAATTCCACCGGGAGCCACAGCCGTCGTGTTGACAGCTCCGGTGTAGTCAGCTGCGAAAGCCGAGGTCTGCGCACCGAGCACGAGTGCTCCGGCAACGGCGAGTGTTGCAATAAGTCGTGTCTTCACGTAATCCCCCTAGAAATGAAAGAAAGGGATCATCAGATAAAAGAATCATCACTGACATCCCTAGCTATTACTACGACTATAGGGCAGTAAGTCCCGACGGCAAAACGTTTAAAGTTACGATGAGGTTAACTGTAGGACGCTCATATTTGGGACGACGCGCTCGAACTCGCCCGTTGCGTTGAGTCAGTAGGCCCCATCGCGCGCTAGAACCGCCCGCGCAGTCCGCCACAAAATCATCAGATCGCCTGTAATTGACCAGTTTTCTACGTAATAAAGGTCAAGGCGAACGGTGTCCTCCCACGACAGGTTCGAACGCCCGCTCACTTGCCATAACCCGGTGATACCCGGTTTGACGAGAAAACGTCGATGAACGTGGTGCTCATAGATTGCTACTTCACGATCGAGAGGCGGACGCGGCCCGACAAGCGACATGCTCCCACCGAGCACGTTGAACAACTGAGGTAGCTCATCCAGACTGAAACGTCGCATGAATCCGCCAATCGGAGTGACTCGCGGGTCATGCTTCATCTTAAACATCACTGCATTGCCCTCCACATGCCCAACTTCTTGCAGCGCGTTCAACTTCGTCTCGGCATCGACGACCATGGAACGGAACTTAAGCATCTTAAAGTGTTCACCATTCAGCCCAACTCTGTCCTGCCTGAAAAGAACACCGCCAGGTGTTGAGAGGCGCACACCAGTAGCAACCACCGCGAATACAGGCGAGAGTATGAGAATTAGAAGGGCGGAACTGGAAACATCAAACGCTCGCTTCGAGAACCGTTTGAGGCCCTCGTACCGTGGCGTCTCAACGTGGATGAGCGGTAGGCCCGCGACTGGGCGCATATGAATCCGTGGACCCCCAATGTCCGTGAGACTCGGGGCTAGCACAAGGTGCTGTCGACCTGGCTCGAGCGACCAGCTCAGCTCACGAATACGTTCAGGGGGAAGTTCGTCGCTGCTGGTAACCACCACCGTGTCTGCGCCGGCCAATTCCATGCTTGCCTGCAACTGATCGAGGTTGTTCGACACGGGAATCCGTCCGAGAATGTGATCTCCAATTGTGTCTCCGGGTACGCACGCGCCAACAACGACATATCCAGCTTGCGGCACTCTATTGAGGTCTTTCGCAATCGCCGTCACGCTTACGCGCGATCCGACAAGGAGAACTCGAGAAGAGAAACGACCTTTCGCGCGCTGTGCCGTGAGCCATTGACGCCAAATCCACCGACTCGCAATTAGGGCCAAGGTGCCCACGGGAAGTGCGAGAACAATGTAGCCCCGCGCAAGGTCGAGCTGGAACAGGAAAGCAAATATGGCGACGATTCCGAACAGTCGTACCGTTGCGTCGACAACTCGCTTGTACTCATTGTTGCCCGTACCTATAACTCGCGAGTCGCGAGTCGCGAACAGGGCCAGAAATGCGACCCAAGCCACGATGAGAATCGCCGAAACGAGACTGTAATTGAGCGCGAATCCCCCTTTATATTTCGAGATATTGAGCTGAGCGTCAAGAGTTCCAAACCAGGCAATTTGGGTCCCTACGACTGCCCACGCGATCACAACGAAATCAGTCACTGCTAAACGTACGGAATAAACTCGAGCCCAGTCCGGCTCCGACGGAGTGCTTGCGCCTACACGCGCACCCGACGTTTCAGCACCACCAATTGCGGTCATTTCGCCCCCTGACCAGACACTATCCGACGACGTCCTTATGCGCTATGCAATCCAATATGAAATATGCTCTGCGACCGCACTCGGCAGCGCATCAAGATCACTTCGACGCTAGACGCGAGCTTATGACCCGAGTAAAGGTCCGTCAGTAGTCTCGACACTTGGGAGCGCGCCTGACTGTTCCTCCTCGCCTTCAACTGGAGCCGGAGCAACGTCCCCACAGTCGAGGTAGTTATCAAGCGATGTCAATACTTCAGTCGCCAAGGGCGTGTGCTGGAGTTCCACAGCTGCTGAGGCACCCGCAAGTCCGACAAATTTCATTGATACTTCAGACTGTCGACCTGGTTCCAACTCGACGGTTACACCAGCAACGGAATGCGCTCCGTCATCGGCTGCGACGAAGGCGTATTCCTGCCCGTCGATGGTGACGCTATATGGCACTGACCCTTCTGGGGCATACACAAAGATGCTCGTACTAATATTTCCCGGGGCAACTCCGAACAAGCCGCCGCCCGTGACGTACTGCGGCAAACTTATAGCCGCGTCCGCTGGAGCCCGAGATTCCAATTTGATCTTCACTTCGAAATTAGGCCGTCCGTCGTTGCGGCACACCGCAGATGCGATGCCAATCGCACTCGACAAGTAGTAATCCATTTTTGCGCCCGTAGCGTCATTGAAATAAACGCCAAACGCCGTACTGCCCTCCGAGCTTGTCGGAACAATACCTGCCATCGGTGTCTTGTTGATTTCCAACTGCTCCGCTTCGACCGAACTCCACAAATGGATTCGATTTTCCTCGACACCCTGCGACAGCGAATCGACCAGAGTCGATCCGTCAGCACCACCCCCCACCAGCGCTCCGAAGATTCGTCCCATCGCGTTCGCGAAAAACCGATCCTGGTCAGCTGGATTGACAAAGGTTGCATAAACACCGCTCAGCAGCACATCAGTCGCATTGTCACTCGTTAGCGTGATGCCCGAACCAACGTCGATAGCACCGGTAGCGCGCAAAATGTAGCTCAGAGCGACGGGGTCAATCGCGATGACACCGTCGAGATCCTCGCCGGTACGCTCAAGCCACATGCTTCGTGCCAGCTCGCCGCTCCGAGCGAAATCTGGAGTGTAGTTCACGTCCTGCATGTACGTACCGATCAAGTCGCCATACAGCGTCTTTTCCGATTCCGTTAGCTCAAGGACGGGGGAATCGAACTCTCCCAACGCTGTCGCGTTTGTGAGCTCGCCCAACGAGATTCGACCGTCCTCGGCTTTCACCACCGCGAGCGCGCCCGCAATGCCACCGGTAGCTCGAAGTTCGGCGTTGTTCAGGGACATCAACAGGTATTCGCGAGGGCCGTCGGCGCCCAACATGGACGGCAGCAAAGTAACCGCAGTATCAACGTCCTGCACGGCAATTCGAGCGCTACCGACGAGCTCAACGACCTGGTCCACTGCGATTCCAATTTGAGGAATAGTGTTTTCAGTGTCAATCGTCACAGCTCGCTCGTCTGCTGTCTCCAGTGCGGTCAGGGCCTCCGAAATCATCGGTTGCGCTGCAATAAAAGCATTCAAATCGAATGCGCCATCAACAGGCGAGAGCGAATCTATATTGAAAGTACCTGCCAACTCTTCGAGCGGAGGGAGCGCGTCTGTCGCTAGTTGATCAATCATCGAAGCAGCCTCACGGAAGGCCGTCAGGTTATTTCCAACGAACGGGACCCATTCGGTCATGCGCCATACGGGGTCCGATGTCAGAGATGCTGCAGACGCCGCACGGTTTTGAAGCTCATCGAGGTCAGCGGATAACGTGTCACCACCAGCGAGAGCTTGGCTCCCGATCCGACTCGCAAGCGGGACCGCGCCTAGCAATTCGTCCCGGGCCATCAATGCACGAGACGCGATCCATACGATTACAAAAATCAGCACAGCCAGAAGAACCGCAATCGCCCAAATTGCGATCTTGCGCAGGCGACTCGCCTTTTGCACGTGCGCTGATCCCATACAGTACTTCCCCCAAGAAATTTATTTCGACCAGACTAAAGTACCGGCGCTCCGCCCGCGTTGCGAAGCCATTTATTGAACGTAGTCGCAGGCCGTTGAATCAGATCTAGAAGCAAAGGGGATCAGCGACTCATGCCCGCTATCGACCGCGAATTTCGACCAAGCTTGGATTTTCACGTCACCGCTCTGCAGATCTAGCCATGAGATAGACATCAGCCCAGGAGAATGGCCGTTATTGTCGATTCTACGGGCGACCGAGTCCACGATAGGTCCACCCAGCAGCGCGCCAGGACTCGGGGTCAAGACAGTTACGGCCGTCGATGATTACGCGGCCAGCTGTGAGCTTAGACACATCACCCGGAACAAGCGCACGAAACTCGTTCCACTCAGTGACAACGACGATCACATCCGCGTTAACTAATGCGTCGACCGAGTCATCGGCAAAAACAATTTGCGGGTGCAGTTTGCGGGAGTTTGCAATCGCTTCTGGGTCCGTCGCCACAACATTTGCTCCCAAGCCGTGAAGGCGCACAGCGACGTCCAGCGCTGGTGAGTCCCTGATGTCGTCGGAGAAAGGTTTGAACGCGAGCCCAAGAACGGCAACCTTCTTCTCGTACACGTTCCCACCGAGGGCATCAACGACCATTTGCACGACGCGGTCACGTTGACGCAAGTTGATGGCGTCAACCTGTTTCAAGAAGGCTACAGATTCTCCACGCCCGAGTTCCTCCGCTCGCGCAGTAAAGGCGCGAATGTCCTTCGGAAGACACCCGCCCCCAAATCCGACCCCCGCATTTAGGAAACGGCGTCCGATTCGAGCGTCGAATCCGATTGCGTCAGCGAGCTGGGTTACATCGGCGCCAGTGGCATCCGCAATTTCAGCCATCGCGTTTATGAAGGAGATCTTCGTTGCGAGAAATGCGTTCGCAGACACTTTCACGAGTTCGGCGGTTGCGTAATCGGTGACGACCAACGGAGTTTCGTTGGCTATCGCTCGCGAATATATGCGGTTGAGTATCTCGGTGGCGCGTATTCCATCGTTGCCTGCTGGCACACCGTAAACGAGGCGATCCGGCTCAATCGTGTCTTTTACCGCGAATCCTTCGCGCAGGAATTCTGGGTTCCACGCAAGAATCGCTCCTGATCCCGCGGCAATTATTTTCGCAAGGCGTTCCGCCGTTCCTACAGGAACCGTGGACTTGCCGACAACTAAGTCGCCATCCGCCAGATAGGGGATCAGAGAATCGATTGCAGAATCGACATAAGTGAGATCCGCGGCATATTCGCCTTTTTTCTGCGGCGTTCCCACTCCGATGAAGTGTGCTCCAGCGCCTCGAGCTTCAGAAATCTCGGTCGTGAATCTCAGCCGTCCACTTGCAAGTGCTGAGCGCAATATTTCGGGAAGACCCGGCTCGAAGAACGGTGCATTTCCGCTGTTCAACATCTCGATTTTTTCGGGGTCGACATCGATGCCTACAACGTCATGCCCGAGCTCCACCATGCTCGCCGCATGCACAGCACCTAGATAGCCACAACCAATTACTGAGAGTTTCATTCGGAATTCCCCCTTGATCGTTATCGAGCACGCGGATCTGACCCGTAACAGTTGCCATCATAGTTGTGAAACATTTCATCTTTGGGTCAGCGTCATTCAAACGTCGCCAAGGGCCCATCGAATACCGCTCGTCTTGCGAAAGAGCTGCTCGACCGTCGCAAATGCTTCTTTTCTCTAACCGATGCATTTACCTCGCACCTAAGAACAAGCCGCAAATGTGCTCCCGCGTCTATGGACCGGCCCAGTCGTTCGGTAGATATCGGCCCAGTCCAGGCGCACTCGACATACGGACGAAACATCGCGAAGTCGACGTTTTGCTAGGCTGCCCCTGCGAACGCACAAGTATGGGGGAGATAGTGCTCAATCGATCTACTTCAAGCACGGCGGGGAGCGATCTTCTGTGACGCACCCAGGCGCAGACTCGAGCGAAGTCACCAAAAAGAGCACGGAAGCGAAAGACCTGCTATCCGGCGTGAACGCTAGCAATCGCCCAACGGTAGCCATATTGGGAACACGAGGTTATCCAAGTTATTACGGCGGCTTCGAAACCGCAGTACGGCACATCGCTCCATACTTGGTGGACGCCGGATGGGATGTGACCGTTTATGGCCGCCCCGGCGCAACAAACGACGATGACCCTGATATCGACGCGCGCGTGGTGCGCCGAACCTCTTGGGGGTTAGATACAAAATCGATCAGCACACTCTCGTTCGGCCTAACCTCCTCACTCGACGTTGCTCAGAGGCGACCCGACGTAGCGCTAGTAATGAACGTCGCGAACGGCTTCTGGTTGCCTTTTTTGCGAGCCCGCGGGATACCATCTCTCGTCAACGTCGACGGAATCGAATGGGACCGCGCCAAGTGGGGTCGAGTTGCAAAAAGTGTCTTTCACACTGGAGCGCGCGCAACCGCGAAACATGCCACGCGCCTCGTCTACGACTCTCACGAGATCGCCCGACGATGGGACGAAGAGTTCCATACTGACGGGGCATTCATCCCATACGGTGGCGTTCGGCCAAGTGGTGTGCTCCCGATCGAGGAGGGACTTCAGCACCGCAGATACGTGTTGGTGGTCGCACGCTTTGTCCCTGAGAACACGATTCCTGAGTTCATCGAAGCTGCTCGCGGTATCGCGGAGGACTTCGATGTCGTGATCGTTGGATCGACGGGATATGGGGGCGAACTCGACGAAGCGGTCGGATCCCTTGCCGCGACGAGCGATCGCGTTCACTGGCTCGGCCACATTAAGGATGACAACAGGCTGTATTCACTGTGGCAGCATGCTGGAGCATATTTCCACGGTCACAGCGTTGGTGGAACAAACCCGGCGCTAGTTCAAGCGATGGCCTGCGGCTCCCCCGTAGTTGCGCGGGATACTCCTTACAACCGAGAGGTACTCGGCAGTCTAGGAAAATTCAGCCCGCCGGACGCTACCTCTATAGAACACGCGTTACGTGAAGTTATGAACAGTTCAAACCTTCAAGAGATGCTCACAGCGAACTCTCTCGAACGTTCCCTGGGCGACTATTCGTGGGAATCGGTCTGCTCAAACTATGAGCTTGAGCTGCGCAAACTTCTTAGATCACCCTGACGTACAGCTGCTTCGACAGATTGGGCAAGACATTGAAATCATTCAATCGATTTCGGGCAGCGCAGGTCGCGGGTAGATCAGCGGGAGCAATCCTATTTTCATTCCGTGATCCGAGCACGGGAGCAAATCCGTACACGCGACTTCTGGCTGAACATGTCAAGCAATTCGACGACGTCATTTTTTTCTCTTGGATTGCAGCGTTCTCGGCGCGGTACACCGTATTCCATGTTCATTGGCCAGAGCAGCTAGCCATCGGGGCATCTCGAGGGAAGACGTTGCAACGAATTGTCCTTTTTCACTTACTCCTTACAAAGCTCAAGCTAACCCGCACGCCCATTGTATGGACGGTTCACAACGTCCGACCTCATGAAGAGATGCACCCTCTTGTCACGATGGCCCTCCGGCGTTTCGATCGACAAGTTCAAACTCGAATTGTCCTAAATAAGGCCACTGCCGAAGATTCAGCATTCGGAACACACTCTTTCTCCGTGATACCGCACGGTCATTACCTACCGACTGTCAACGCCGCTGGCCAAACCGATCTTGAACCCTCGAGTGACTATTTGTTCTTCGGACTTATTCGCCCGTATAAGAACGTCTCGGCCCTGCTCAATGCCTTCATCGAACTCAAAGACGAGAATCTCACGCTTCGAATTGCTGGATTGGCTCAACCAGTCACCCACGGCGCTGCTCTCGCGGCCAGCGCGAAAAACGATTCTCGAGTGAAAATCACATTGAATTTCCTCAGCGACGACGCGCTCGTACAGGCAATTCGCGCTACCAAACTTGTCGTCCTCCCTTACAGCGAGATGAACAACTCTGGCGCGGCATTGCTTGCGCTCTCGGTCGGGCGACCAGTTCTGGTACCCGAGAACGTGGCGACTAGGGAGCTTCAGTCCGAGTTTGGCCAGTTCTGGGTCCAGCTCTACGACGGCGAATTGACTGGTGCAATCCTTAAAGCCTCGCAGGACCTAGTCCGTAGAGCGCCCACAGAGCAATCGCCAGATCTCTCCGCCCGCGACTGGCACGGAATTGCTGAACAACATCACGCAATCTACGCAACCGTATCCAGCAGCGGCCGTATCTCTCGGAACTCGTGACAACGACACCGGTCCTGTTTCACTCGAAGTGCTCGCGGGATTTCTTGATGTGATGACTAAGCAATAGCTACGACACGAATCACCAATTGATTTGGCGTGGGTTCTGGGAGTGGCATGGGTAGCCGAACGTGCACTACTCGCCGGCCAGGACCCAATTACACCTCCCGTCTGACTCCCTAGCTCTGGCGTCAGTCATGCAAACCGGGGCGAACTCGATTCTGCTCAACGATCCCGACATCAGGCCAGAGACGCCGAGTGAGACGGTGACGCATGACCCTCGAGATGATAGGTCTGACTGCGCGCTGACGATTGGGTTAGCGTTCTGTCTTGGATCTGCTTCGCCAATCACATCCGACAGCCTGTGCTGACAATCGGTGCCGCCATCGCTACCTAGGAACACCCTCTAGCACATTCACTCTAGGACCACCGAGTCAGACTGGCTTCAAGCCGGCACCCGTTTAAACCGCAACTGATCACACCAACGCTTTTGTGGACCATAGGTCGTAGGGAAACGCGTTTTGAAGCGGGGTCGGATCCCAATCCGGCAAAGGCTCTCCCTTTAGCGCCAATGCCTCGTCGACTGATTTAGCGGGCATAAACGCAGCACGCCCCGTACCCTCGTAATAATCTCGGTATTTGAACAGCGGCTCCGTACCCGACACGACCAGTCGTGCTGGAATACCGAGGCTCTCGGCAATGATGATCCCGTGAAGAGAAGAACCGACGACAAAGTCACTCGCGGCAATTTTTCCAATCACTTCCCACAACTTGCCGGTTGGGTCTATTGTCTGGGCGGTCGACGGCACGAGCGGGTAATCGTGAAAATTCGGAACTATCGAAAACCTACGCTGTGGTTGCCTGGCTGCAAGTTGGTCTCTACTCCAAAGCTGGCCCACAAGTAACCCGGGGTCCCCAAAGACAGCCGGAACTGCGATGCCCTTGGCTTCAAGGATGCGACGAGTGAGCGGGCCTCGTACAGCCCGCACATCTAGCCCGCCCGGCAGTTCAGCGGCGAGTTTCTTACCGTTGACGCCGGTGCCCCAAACCGCATCGCCCTCGCTCGCAAAGTGCATAATGGAACCAACCGCAAGCAGACGGCGCGATGAATCGTTCCCACGTCTGTTGACGCCAGCTTTTTTCAGCATCTCTTTCACGATGACGGGTCCGAGCACATCTCCGAAGTTGTTCAGCCGAGGCCCAAACCGGGTCAATCGACCTCGATACAAGGGACGGCGCGGGTTCCAGTGCACTACTTCTACCGACAAAACGCTCCCCACCTAGACGCAATCGCTGGCAGAGTTTAGCGTGCGACCTCAAGCAATCGCGCATACTGCGAAAATATTCCCACATGGCCCGAACACAGCTGCTCGTCGACGCTGATGCCTCAACAGTGCGAGGTATCCACCAGATGCACCGCCATCTCGGCGAGTCGAGGCGCTTTTTGCGAGTAGACGCGGCCATCTGTGCTGGCAGGTCGCCCCCTGCGCTCTCGTACCCTAGAGCCCGATGTCAGTCCCTTGGAACGCAGCATGGTCGCGATTCGTTGAAAGCGTCCGCACAAACTCCGGTGTTACGCAAAAGACGCAGCAGGAAACGCCACTGGCCAATCCCCACCGAAAAGGCCGCGCTCGCTACACAGTGGGAGCATTGCCAGAGCTTAGGCGGACATTTTCCTGGCCTCTTTCCACGTTCATGCGCATAAAAGCGCAGACGCAGCAGCAAGCCCGTGACCCAGGGCTTCTCACGTTAGACAACTGCAGAATTTTCCCTCATGCGACCCTAGTCGGCAGATGCAGGCCACATCTGCGATGTCACTAGGATGGGCGCTGCGGGTACCATTCAGATGAGGGGCGGCTAGTGCTCGCGCGGGCACCGGCACAAGGCACAAAAGCTCTTGATGGGGCAGTCTGAACGGCAAGGTCGTTTTGCACTACGTATGAGCTAGCGCGCCATAGGGGAGGAAATTGTGCCGTTGAGCGACACCGATGCGAATTATCTTCGCGTCCTGAGGGATTCCACAGAGGCCACGCTGCGTGCATCGATAGGTGACGCAACAGATGTTGCGCTCCTTGATGCACCCAATCAAAGGAATGTGGGCGACTCACTTATCTGGGCTGGCGAGATGGCATATCTGCGCCGCATGGGTTTGAAATTGCGCTATGTGTCGGACTTGAATACTTACGATCCGGCGGAGCTGCGCCGTGTAATGCCATCTGGGGTCGTCCTGCTCCACGGCGGAGGCAACTTTGGTGACTTATGGATCGGTCATCAGAATCATCGGGAACAAATTGTCGAAGATTTACCCGACTATCGGCTTGTGCAACTTCCACAGTCGATCTTTTTCGCTTCAAAGACGCGTGCAGAACAAGCTGATGCAGTTATTGGAAGACATCCAGATTTCCGCTTGCTTTTGCGCGATTCCCTCTCGATAGAGCGCGCGGCCGAGTTCCTGCCGAGCTTGGCCCAAACCTTCTGCTATGACATGGCGCTAGGTTTCGAGCCGCCGGCATCAGCGCGCGTGGTCGCGAAGAACACTCTCCTCATCATTGCTCGGCAGGATAAAGAAGGAGTGTCTGGACTTCATGCCGTCGATGACGGTTGGATCTCAGGAATCAGCACAACGAACACCGACTGGCACAGCGAAGGATGGCTCGCAGTTCGGTGGAGCCTCGCGCGGCGAGCGATGAAGCTTCAACACAAACTTGTACGCAACCGCCGGCGCCTGAAATTCGTCCCGATTTTCCCGCAGTGGGCGGTCCAGCGGTTGATAGCATCTCTCAACAACATCAACATCGCTGGCGCTATACGCTTGTACTCCTCTGCAAATGTAGTGGTAGTTGACCGCCTCCACGCGCACGTTCTGGCGATACTCCTTGGAATCAATCACGTGGCGCTCGACAACAACTATCAGAAAATCGGAGCGGTCTTCCAGGACTACACCGGCGAGTTCAGCACGAGCAGATATGCCGTGGATACCGATGTCGCCCGAGCCTATGTCGAAGAATTCACGGTGAATTGATGCTGGCATTCATCACGACGCTTCGCCACCCGCAGAACTCGGTGAGCTATGGCCGAGTGGAGGAGTTGCTGAAAGCCACGCTGATCTCCGTTGCGCAACAAACGTCCGAGGACTTTGTCGTCATCGTCGTCGGCAACAAGAAGCCGGATTTTCAACTTCCCAAACACACGCATTTCATACACGTCGACTTCCCCCCTCCTGCGCCACCAACAGGAGCGAAAACAGCTCGAGAACCATTCGTTTGGGATAAAGGCACGAAACTCGGAATTGGCCTGATTGCCGCTCGAGAGTTTTCGCCTACACATGTGATGAGCTTTGACGCGGATGATTTCGTCCACCGAAGCCTAGCGACCACAGTCCATTCCCAACCAGATCATCCTGGGTGGGTGGTGCACGACGGATGGATGTACTCGCGAGCCCGAAACTCATACGTGCGCCAGCGAGAGTTCAACCGCACTTGCGGCACGTCGTTCATCATCCCTTTTGAAGCCTTCGGTGTCCCCGAACAACTTTCTATAGCTGCGTCACAAGCGCAGGTTGCAGAAGCCTTTGGCGAGCGGCTCTCCGCCATCATGGGCGCGCACAGAAATGCAGAATCTTGGTATCGCGCGCATGATCGCGAACTGGAACCGTTCCCTTACCCTGCGGCCGTCTACCATGTCGACACCGGCGAAAACCACTCCGGCAAGACCCTCGCGTCTGGTATCGCGCGTCCTCTCAATGCCGCCATGCAGCGCGATTTTGGCATCCCTGCCTCGAGAGGCTTGCTCTCGACACTCTGGGCCGCGTTTGGCCCTCGCGCCGTGGTCGTGCAGACGATTCGTCCGGTAAGGAAAATCCTTGCCTCATTGAAATCGAGATCTTCTTGAGTCGCCTGGTCCAGCCTGTTGTCACGATCACACGATGATTGAGGACGACGGCCTCCGCCGGAAAGCAACGCAGTCAATTGGCTGGATCGTTCTTGAACGATGGACCTCGCGACTTCTAGCGCTTATCGTGATCGCCGTTCTCACACGGCTTCTCGCCCCGGAGGACTTCGGGCTCTTGGCGATGGCGACGGTCGTAACAGCAATTCTGCAAGTCTTCGTCGAAGCGGGATTCGTAACCGTCCTGGTCCAGAAGAAGGATCTGTCACCAAAAGATTCGTCAACAGCATTCTGGACGTCTGTCGCGCTCAGCGTTGTGCTCTATGCTGCCTTATTCCTGTCAGCGCCGCTCATTGCGGTGCTATTTGGCGAGCCGCAGCTCACGGAGGTGCTGCGAGTTATGGGACTGGGCCTTCCCATCTCCTCGCTATCTCAGGTACCCGCTGCGTTACTGGAGAGATCTTTCGGATTCAAATCTCTAGCCGTCCGCCAGGTGATCGGAGTCCTGTGCGGCACGGCCGTGGCTATTCCCGTAGCGTTCGCCGGTGGCGGGGTCTGGGCTCTCGTCGCACAGGCGCTGGTGACGAGCGCTGCATCAGTGATCGTCCTTTGGACCGCGACGCCGTGGCGTCCAAAGTGGGAGTATTCGATTGCGTCTCTGCGGTCGATGGGGTCAACCGGCGTTCGGGTCATGGGCATTGGGCTCTTAGACGCCGTTCAGCAAAACATCGACAAACTCATCGTCGGCGCGTTTTTCAGTGCACAGGATCTTGGCTACTACTACCTCGCTCAGCGCATCGGAACGATTCTCATCGAGTTGGTGACGACGGTCATGTCTCGTGTCACCCTCACCACCTTCGCGAAGGTGCAAGATGATCTGCCTCGCCTCAATCGTATTTTCCTGCAGATGACCTTTGCCTCTTCTGCAATTGGCGTTCCGATGTTTGGCTTGGTCGCAGTACTCGCTACGCAAATCGTGCCGTTCGCTTTTGGACCCGGTTGGGACGAGACGGTGCCCATCATGTGGATTCTTGCTGGAGGTTGGGCCTTCGGCGCGGTGATGTACTTTGACCGGAACGCATTTCTCGCGATCGGGCGAGCAAATGTGGCGCTTTGGGTTGCCGTGCTCCAAAACATCGTCGGGGTGGTCCTGGTGTTTGCCTTCGTACCATTCGGCATCTTCGGAGTTGCGTTCTCAAGGTGGTCAAGAATTGTGACTTGGCCTGTGCGCATCTGGGCGCTCAAGCGGCTAATCGGACTTCCTGTATGGAAATATCTGGCGCAGGTGTTCCGGTGTGTTGTTGCCATGGCCCCGGTGGTTGTCGCAACCGCCTTCCTGCAGTTGACCCCGTGGGCCCACTCGGAATATGCCTTCTGGTCCTTCGCAGTGCCAGTCGGAGCCGCTGGCTTCGGCGTTTACGGTCTCTTGCTTTGGGTGGTCGCTGGCAAGGAAAACCAGCTGGTCCTGAGACAAATAGGCACCGATATTCGAAATCGAATCAGCCGAAGCAGGTAGATTTCCGCAGTCTCATGATCGAGAGCGACGAGCCCAGCCTCGTTCTCGCTGCACACTGACAGGCTTAGCGATTTCAACCCAAATCCGCGCCCGCGAGTGGCGGGGTTTCTCACCTTTTGGAGCCGCACAGGCCCTATGCTCTTCGATCTATTACCCCTCGGTGGGGGATAACAATACCTGTAGCAGCTACGGGGTGCTCCGATAAGAGGCTCGTAACTTACGGAACATTTTCGTGAGTAATCTCTTCCGGCAACGGGCGATCCGCGCTAGGCAGTACGTAGGTCTGATCGGCTTCGCCTCTCGTCGTAGGAAGCATCTACGAGTTGACTCCAATCTGTAGAGGTAATCCTGCGTCGCCCAAGCATCCTGGATACAGGTACCGTTCCACCCCACCTCGCCACATCTTGCCGAATTTCGCTCAACCCGTTAATGACGTCAGCAGCCTAGCTACGGAGCACGCAACTCGAGAAACTGGCGCAGAAGCGGAACTCGCTGCAGGCGAGTGCGGGCATTTTTCCACTTAAGCCGGAGGCCGCCATAGTCACGTATGTCCAAGGAAGCGCGCTGAAGATCGTATGCCGAGCGCTTCATTTGCTCGGTCCATCCGTCGAGTGTCACGACCCCGGTTTGAAACGCTGAGAGTGGTCGATACTTCATGAATATTTCGTCGCTGGTGTACATCGTCCATGGAGAGCGTGGGTCGTCCATATGCTCTTCGTGAAGGAACGGGAAGACCCATCCGTTTATGAATCCGGCCTTGGCAGCGCGGATACACCAGTCAGGAAATGATTCTCCATCCTTCAGCGGGCCGTTCAGATCGATGAGGCTTCGCTTCGCAAGATAGCCACTCCCTTGAACCCAGTGGTTCCGCATCAGTTGTATCCCATTGTTCAGCGTTTGCACCTTCGCAAGGGCATCGTCCGGACGAAAATCCTCATCATAAAATCGCCACGATCCAGTTACGCCTACTGTCGGACTATTTCGGTGTGCGGTTCTATGCCCTTCTAGCCACCCATCGGGGATGAGGCAATCATCGTCAATCTTGGAGACGAAAGCGCCAGCTGCAGATTTCCACATCCAGTTAGTCGGGGTCCGAAGACCGAGGTTCTCCGGCGAGTAGTGGTACTGAAACACTCGAGGGTGCGACGAATAGGACTCCACAACCTTTCGGGTCTCAACATCGTCGCCGTTGTGCCATAACCAGAGTCTCGAAGATTCGTCGAGACCGTCCAGAAGTCGCGGTAGCGACAACTTGACATAGTCCGGACGCTGATGCGTGATCATAAGTACATCGAGGGATTCGTCATTCACAATTTGACTCCTGATCACTGAAATGGCATGTGGTAGTCGAGCGTGTACTTGAGGTCTCTGTTTCGATCACCGATATAACGTGCGGGCACCCCGCCTACGATCGTGTATGGAGGCACACTTTTTGTCACCATGGCGCCCGCCGCTACGACAGCGCCTTCGCCCACCACGACCCCGGGCAAGATTGTGGAACGAGAAGCGATGTATACATAGTCTTCGACGATCACCTCTCCGCCTACGGCGTCGAAAGTTGGAGACCCTGGGTCATGTTCAAGAGTGAAGATCTGGACGTGACCACCGATGTTGACGTTCCTGCCAATCCTTAAACCTCGTCTCCCGTCGAGAAAAACGTCATTTCCGACGATGGTGTGGGGACCAATCGAGATTCCTTCCGGCGCAAAGAACGCGCCGCGCCAATGAAATGAGGATCGTCGCCCGATCTTCATTCCTGCGAGTCGATACACGCTCTTCCGGAGTGCATGAATTGGAACTCTTCCAGTGAGAAAAATAAGGTACAGCCTCAGGCCTCTTGCGAGGTCCCCTAATCCGTGGAGGATACGTCTCATTTATGCTCCCCCTTTGCCATTCAAAAGTCGATGGCGCCGTCTGCGCGTGCGCACAAATGAGCCAAGCGTCGGGCGAATGAGCCGCCGATACGGGCGGGTGAGCCCGAGGGCGAGCAGCCCAAACCCTTTGTAGCGCGGCACACGGGCACCCGCAAGTCGCGCCCCGAGAAGCCGCCCGAAGAGTGTCTGCCTGCGCTCAACTTGGAATGGCTGAACAGAGTAGAGCTTCGTGATGTCCAATGCGCTCGCGGTCAGCACGCCGTCGCTCCGCGCTTCAGTGAGAATTTTATGGCCGCGCGCCGTACGCGCGATAAGTACGCTAATTCCATTGCCGTCATCGAAGATCGGATATCCACGTTCATCGGACCGCCAGAAATCACCCGCGACAATGTCTGCGCTCTCGCCAACGCCGTCGACACATATCTTGCATCGCCATTGCATTGTCGGTCCCAGCACTTTTCCCCACGACTCGTCGTACGGCATGCGACCCGTTTCACCTACATGATCAGTCGCAACGAAGTCTCCCGGCCAACCATCGCCGCGATACCTCATCGACGCCAAGCTCTCGGGATCCAATCCAAAAGATCGAACCAAACTGTCCGTCGCCAATTGGCTAGGAACACCCGCGCAGAAGAAGGAAAGAATAATCGGCCGATTAGCCTCTGGAAGCAGGAGATCGGACGCCACTCGAATTGCGGACGCTTCACATGGCTTACCGACGACCGCGGACCCAGGCAAAATCACATTTGGGTTATCCAGGGCCGAAACTGGTGCGTATCTGGACCCGGCGGATTTCATGAGACCTGCGCGGCTGCCGATAGTGACAGGAATCGTCCGAGATGGACGCTCCGGCTTCGCTTGAACTCCCGTAACTTGAGCCGCTCGACCAGTTTCCACTAGCCATGCTGCGAGTGCCGTGATCGTTCCTCCACTGCTGCCGGCATGGCGGGTCTCCTCATCAGTGGCCCACGCTTCCCATACGGAGTGGAATGACCCAAAGAGGGGATCCCGCTCGGGTCGCTCTTCGCGCGGCGATATGACCTTCCGACCCGGGCACCCCTGGGAAAAAGCGTCGTACGCGGCCTCGCCCCTCGCAATCGAGGCACCCCCTGTGCTTGCAGGACGACTGAAACCTTCACCGTCGAGGGCCATCTCAAGGCTGGGATCTAGGAGGCTGCATAGCCCGCACCCGCTGCAATTGCCCGACGCCACGACCTCCGCGGCTCCGGACGAAATAGTCTTCGGGTGTCGCATCAGATCAACTTCGCGATCGCTCGGGAAACAAGCAAATTCTTTTCGGCGGCGGCGCCCCGCACTCTCTGTGCCAGCTCTGCCCCGCTCCTCAAAAGAGATTCAGCGGCAAGCAACGTACCAGGAACCGGGTCGTTCTTTTCTCGGAGATCGAATACCGATTCCCAGTTCAAGTCCGCCATGAGCGGGGCAAACTTGCGAGAATACGCCCACGGAATGGTTGGCACGCCTTGCGACAGCGCGTTGAGGCACGCGTGCATGCGCGAGCCAATCACTAGTTGTGACGATGCGATCATTTTTCGCACATCGGCAAGGTCCTTCGGTGCCAGAATTTCGGCGTCAACTCCGGCAGCGACCGCAGCAGCTTCCGTAGCGAATCTGTCGTTATCGGCGAGGGCTGAATCGATCACGTGTGAGAGCAGAGCAACTTCATGTCCCGCTGCGTTTAGTCCGCGCAGAAGTGAAACTACTCGGCTCTGGTAGACCGATGAATCCACGTGGTCGTTCTTCTCCCACAGCAAACCAGATACGTTCACAAGGATGTTTCGAGTCTTGGGCACTGAGTCCTGGCTAACTGCGAACGCTACATCTGTTCCAAGAATTGGACTGAGACCAAGCTCTGCACGCGCGTAGTCCTGGCTCGCGCTCTCGCGGGCTACCACCAATGCCGCACCGCTTACCGAACGCCGCCCCATTTCGCGACCAATGCGTTTTGTAAACGGGCCAACGGTTTGCGCGCCCATCACCAGCGGCACTCCCGTCCGCGTTACTGCTGCGCGCACCGAGGACATCTCGAAAAGTCGTCGCAGTCCATATATGTCAGCGAAGCTGTCGCCTGCACCAGTGTCGACGACTACGTCGAAGCTCTCGATCCATTCCTCGACCGCACGCGTTGCCTTGGTTCGCGAAGCATTAAGCCCGAATAGAAGCCGTGAATCAAAACTGCGAGGCGAATCGCCTTCGCCGTAGCTTTGAAGGCGGACGTCCACCCCCGCCCAAATTCCCGATAGAAGCGAACTCGTTCCTTCGGCAAGTGCCTGCACACCCAGATTGGTGGACCGTCGATCCGCCCAGAGCACCAGCGCCTTCAACGAGCGCCCCCGACCGAGAGTTCAAGAACTTCACTCGCATCGCGCAATCGTTCGCAACTGAGTCCGACTGAAAGGCTGTCCAGGCTGGGTCGCGAGTCCAAACCTTCAGCTAACTGCGCTCCTTGACGGGCAGTAGGCGTAAAAGCTTCTCGATCTATCGCGTTCAGATCCCCACGAACCCAATCTAGCGTTTCGATTTGCGAGAACATACTCGTGGACCGAATGTCATGGAGTCGTCTCACGAGCCGTAATGATGCCAAGTTCCCCACCTTTTCACAGAGCCTAAAGACAAGACGTCCAATTCACGCAAATGCGTGCCCCCGGATGATGCTCGACTTCGTTCTGAGCGTTCGAGGCAGTGCGCCTCGGTTATAAAACTAGCACCGGCCTGAACTGGTCGGGCTTACCGCTCTCCCTGTGTTCTTGAGACTAGCGGGCAGTCCGTTGGTCGATGAAAAAAGCGGAGCCAACCCCAGACAATTTACGAGAACTTTACTTAGGCGGACCAACTTTCAACCGTCACGGACGGTTTTACTTAGCTCACGCCGAGTAACACGAGTGGTTACCCTACAATCGATGACAGACGCGGATGCTCGCGTGCCCTGTCGTCTGTCCGCATACGACGTGCCGCTTGCGGCAGTTTCGCTCGCACATTAGTGTCGGCTCGCTGACACCGCCATCCACGGATAGCTCAGGGGGAAGTTCAACGTGCAAGCGACTTGGGGTACCCGATTTGACTAGGTTTACGGGAAACAACTCCGTTGCGTGGAGCTCCGTACTAATCGGCGTCGTGGCTGCAGGCCTTACAGTCGTCGCGCCCTTCGCAGGGAATCGCGCTTCGGCACTATTAATCATCGGCGTCGTGACACTCGGAATCCTTATTGCTTCGAGTCGGTCGCTTCCCTTTGCCACATTGTGCTGGGTACTTGTCACGTTCGTTTTCCCGCCTTGGATCTACCTAATGCTTGCCGGGACACGCTTGGCACCCGCAGCCATCATCTCTGTTCTCGTGATTGCTGCTCGGATAGGGAAGACACGGCTTCGAATCAACATAATCGACGCACTTGTATTGGCACTCATACTTGTTTCACTGCTCGGTACGGCCTTCGCATCAACTCCCACACACATCTTTTCTCAGATTGTGCTCGAATGGGGACTGCCGTATCTCGCAGCTCGAGTGCTTAGCGCAGACGTCTCACTCTTAACACGCCTACCAGTTCTTGGACTGGTCCTGGGGCTTCTCGCGATAGCGCAATCTGTGACACGGATCGACCTCGCCAGTTTTCCCCCGTTCTCGTTCAGCGTGGGCGCCACAAACTGGATGGGCTTGCAGGGGCGAGCGGGTCTAGTCAGGGCTGAGCTCACAACGGGCCAATCAATCGCTCTGGGCGGGATTCTTGTGCTGCTGCTCCCATTTGCGCTTAGTGCCGAGCGCAAGATGCTTAGAGTGACCAGTTCGATCGCACTCATTGGGGGAATCCTTGCGACACTAAGTCGTGCAGCCCTGGTCTCCGGAATAATCGCTATTTTCCTGTGTCTATGGTTCTCAGCCATGTCAAAAGCGACGAAGTCCATCCTCCTCGTGCTCACGGTTGCGGCCGCAGGCGCGGCAGCAACAGTCTTCGGAGATTTTCTCGAAAGAAGCGGAGGCAACGAGCTTTCCGACAGCACAAATTATCGAGGCGGACTGCTCGGGCTGATTCGCTACGCCAATCCTCTTGGGCTTGCGTCGAATGCAGTTCCCAGCGGACGAGGCGCCACTTTCTTCTGGGATACGTTCTACTCCATCGACAACGGTCTTCTTTATGTAGCGCTTTACGCGGGAGTAATCGCCGCAATCGCGTTTATTCTGATGGTTGTAGTGCTGGGCTGGAAACTCGTTCGCGGCTCCGTAAACCCCGCGACGATCGCGATTGTGGCTCAGATTCCATTGCTCGTCTCAGTCGCGCCGATTACGCAATACCAAAACTTTCTCTGGTTCTTCATCGGCTTGGCAGCGTCATGGACGTACGCGCTCCGTAAGCCAGCGGCGGATGAATCTCGCGCCACTACTTCGCCCGGGCTGGAAACAGCCAGCCCTCGGATTCGGCAAATGAGCGCCAACTCGTGATAACGCCTGACTTCCAGCTGCGGATCCTCGCAGCGATTGCATCCGGTTCCATCTGATTTACTTCGTTGATAGCGTGAACCCACGATTCAGGCGTTGCACTGTCCTCCAGCAGCCCTGCCCAGTCCTCGCCGAAGATGTCAGACACATTGGAAGCCACAAAGCCAACCGTCGGTGTACCTAACTCCGCCGCTCGAATAGCTACCCCACTCTGGTAGACCCGTCGATACGGCAACAGCAAGACCTCTGCCGCAGCAAGCTCGTGATCAAGTTCCTCCTCTGACACGAATCGCGCATCGACATCCCAGCCGGGTACAGCTGGCCAACCTCGTCCAACAATGCGCGGAAAATACCCGCGCTCGCGCAGAAAAGGGCCCAAGGACGCCATCAGATCGAGGTCGCGCGCCTCTTTGAACTGGCCAGCCACGAGCACTCGCCGCGCCACCTGCACTCCGCTCGGCGTCGACCGCTCAAGGAAAGGGTGTGGAACTTGCGCATGCACCCGTCTGCCGAGCAGTTCCAGATCCCTAACCGCGCGATCTGAATGAGCAACTGTCTTGATACGTGTAGGGAGGCACGCTGCCAATCTCGCACTGAGGCTGCCAGACGCGAACGATTTTCTGAGCGGTAGCGGGTCGTGTGAAATAACAATGCGCCGACCGTCGCTTGCAGGCCACGTGAACTGATCTAGATTGCCAAACACTGGCCACAGGACGACGATGGGGTGTCTCACCGCGCGTGTCCTCCAGCGTGACGCAATAATTGCCACTACGCGTCTTATCTTCTGAGCACGCGACAATTGTGAAATTTCAGACGAAGGGGCGTCCCGCACGACTACGTCGACTCCTAGTTCTTCGAGGACGCTGATCATCGACGCTTGGTAGTGATCCAGTGCGAGCGGCAAGGGGTTTACCAGTTCAACTCGCGCACGCGGCATAATTTCCTGGTTCGCTGGATTAGTCATTTCTCTCGCACGCTCCCCTGCTCAAGGCGAAGTCGACCGGAAAATCCGTCTATCAACCCCGCACCCCGAGCGTAAGCGCGATCGCGCCAGCCTGGCTCGTGGTGAGTTAGATCCTGCAACAACAACTTCGCCAAGTTGTAGATAATCGCTTGCGTGACTTTGAGAGGCGAGTTGCGTTTTTTCCAATAGAGCACGCGGTTTCGCGCTTTGTAGTAGACGGGAGTTGTAGAGGTGGATTGCTCGGCGTACGCGGTCGAGACATTGATAACTCTGCCGTGCGCACCGTACCGAGTGGAGATTTCTACGTCTTCCCAATAAAGATAAAAGTCCTCGTCAAAGTATCCATATTTTTCAAACGCACTAAAACGTGTCAAAGTGCATGATCCGTCCAACCAGTCCACGCGTTCGTGTCGGCCTTGGCCGCGGTCTTCAACGAGATGTAATGGCGCGCCAGATTTAGTGAAACTCCCTCCACGAGACCAAATCTCACTTGTACCAAGAAAACGAAGAACGGGTCCCGCCTGGATCACGTTCCCGGAATCATCCCCCGCCGCACCCAGCATCTCCGCTAAACAGTTTTGCTGGAGGCGTACCTCATGCGTGAGGCAGAGTACCCAAGATACTTCTCCGACTAGCGCCGCGATTCCCAAGTTCATGCCGCCTGCGTAACCCAAATTCGTCTGCGACGAAATGAAGTTCACCATGGGATAGTCGCGTCGTATCGAATCGACAACCCCGTCATCCGAGGCGTTATCAACAACCACAACTTCGCTGGGTGCCACCGACTGGGTGAGGAGATCATCCAGCGTTGACCTGAACGCGATACCACGCCGGTAGTACAGCACTACTGCTCCGTACTCGTTCACAATCTGCGACCTTTCCTGCTGCCCGTAGGTTGACTGTGCGACTATGTCCGTCTGAGGATATTTCGCATAAAGACTAGTAGGTGCATGTTGCGGCAATATTAAGAGCATCCCCACTTTGGCAAGCAAACCTCTACAGCGCGACGCCGCGTGTCGAGGTTCGGACCTGGCGCAGACGCTGGCAACTGCGACGGCATCTTACGCACACCTCCGTCATCGCTACGGAGAAAGTGGTCACGACGCGACGCCCCTGCACGGAGGTTGGAGCCGGGGTCGAACTAGGGCAACAAGAGCTCGCAACCATCCGAAAGCACTATTCGGGCGATTGAACGGAATAACGGACACGCGGCCAAGGCCTCCTAAGGCGACCGGAATGCCCAAAGGGGACAGCTGCAGTTTCACATGAGATTCTAGTGTCGACCTGCCGGCGGCTCAATCGAGTCATGCTCCACGTCCGATGAGTAGCCGTATCCGCCGTACCCATATCGCCCGTAGTTGTAAGCATCCGGTCCTCTGGTGGGCAGCATAGTCATGATGACGCCCGCGACCGGCGCACCGACGTTTCCGAGACCAGCGATCGCACCTGAGAATTCGCCTTTATGCGTCCTTCCCGCGGCAACCACGACAAGCGCGCCTTTCGTGATTTTGCTCACGAGGGCTGCGTCGCTCACAGGCAACAATGGGGGCATGTCGATGATAATAATGTCGAAGTCGGACTCGAGCGTGCGAAGTAGTGCGGCCATTGCCTTAGAGCCCAGCAATTCGCTCGGGTTGGGCGGAACCGTACCTGCTGGAAGCACGAACATCCCACCGCGCCCCCACGGCTGAAGCGCATCGTGCAGTTCAGCTTTTCCGATAAGAACATCCGTCAGTCCAACGGCTCCCTCGAGGCCCATATACGAAGCGAGCTTGGGGCGACGGAGGTCGGCATCGATGATCAGCACATGCATGCCCGAATCAGCAATCGCGATAGCAAGGTTCGCTGCAGTGGTGGTTTTTCCCTCGCTCGGAATTGAAGAGGTTACGACGAAGCTCTTTGGTCCGGGTTCTATATCGAGAAACTGGAGGTTGGTACGAAGTGTTCTAAATGCCTCGGCCCGAACGCTATGAGGATCGTCCTGCACAATGAGCGGCCGCATCACAGCGCTGTTGTCGAATGAGATTCCGCCGATTATTGGAGCGCTAGTGATCGAGGCGACATCTCTTTCGCCGCGAATTCGAGTATCCAATGCTTCCCTCAGGAAAGCTACGCCGAGACCGACAACGAGTCCAAGAACGAGACCCACTGCGAGATTCAGCGAAGTGTTCGGAGACACAGGCTGGCTAGGAACTGTCGCCTCTTCGAGGACACTCACTGAAACCTGCGAGGCAGTCGCCGCGCCGGTCGGACTCGTTATGTCCGCGATCACCTGCTCGAAACTCTCCGTTACTGCATTCGCGATTGCGGCGGCAGCAGCGGGTGAATCACTGACGACAGTTATTCTGATGTTCACAGTGTCCGTGGGCGCCGATGCAGACACCGATCCAGCGAGCTGTGCAGCGCTTTCCTCGAGTCCCAGGGACTTGATTGCGCTATCGAGCACGCGGGGAGTCGTCACCGCTTCCGCGTAGGACTTGACCTGATTCTGAGCGAATGCGCTTCCTTGCGCAAGCTCTCCGACAGTGCCACCTGACTGAACGTAGACGAACGAAAGTGTCGATGCCTCGTACTGCGGCGTAGTGAGTATCGTCGCGCCTGCAGCACTTGCGACACCCAGTAACATCAGCGAAACGATGACGATCCATCGTTTGCGCAGCACCCGAAGGTAGTCGCTAATTTCCACGTGTTGGCCCCCTTGTTGAACCTCGGCAAAGATTTCGATCTCCGAGAGGTGCCCGGCGCATGAAGTCGGCCACGCAAGCATCCCCTCGGCCACAACGTGTGATCGTGTAAATCACGGTACCAGCCTGAACGCTCATGCTGGATCGGATATGTGTGACATCCCCTGTACGCATCCTACAAACTTGCCAGTCACATACCTCAGCTGCGCAATCGAAGCGACTTCTGCATAATGCACCGCCATTACCTTGCCGCAGCAAGCCAACTTTCCAGAAAGCGTGCGGTGTCCTGCCAGTTTGCGACCGAGTGGCAAGGAACGCCGAGAGCAAGCACAGGGTAGTCGTTCCCTTCTGGGTCGAGACGATCACCTATGAAAAGCATTTCGTCGAGCGAAATTTCAGTCATCTCGGAAAGTTTCGACATTCCATAGGCCTTGTCGATACCTCTGCGGGTGATGTCCACGGACGTAGATCCACCAGAGCGAACCTCGAGGTCGGGTAGCAATTCTTGCACCGCGCGCCGAAGTTGAGCCTTCTTTTCACCACTTGGGTCCCAGGCGAGCTTCTTCTTGACCGGCGCGGCCTGCCCCAACGCCGAAAAGGTAATCTGTGAACCACGGTCCTCAAGAATCGGTCCCCACGTGTCTGCTTCCCAAAATCCCAAGACGCGAGCTGTTTCTTCGACTGCAGCCAACGCCGCCATTTTTTCAGATTCAGTCAGGTTCTGCGCGTAGATCTGCTTCCACTCCCCGTCATGCCGGAAGTATTGAGTCCCACACGTGGGCATCAGATGGAGACGGGCGAGCGCGTCATCGCTTAGAGAAGGCAACATGTCGACCACTTGCATCTGGAACTGAGAGAACTGCCCTCCCGAAATCACACACACCTCGACCTGATCGAGCAGTTTGGCTATCAGGTCTGACATTCGAGGATCGAGAGGACTCTTCGACGGCGCGAGCGTGTCGTCGAGATCAAACGCGATCAAGCGAGGCGATGAGGGCACAGATGTTCCTTCGATTGGGAGCGGACGAGATAAGGATAGCCGGACAGCTATTTGACGCTGACCCTTCGATGGTTCGAATGCCTTGCTGGGCGCATAACTCGCCCGCACGCCGGACGTCCTGCCAACACGTAAGTCAAGCTGAGAGTCGACGTTCGCTGAGCGTGGTTCGTCAGTGGCTGGTTGAGAATTATTGAGTCAACCATCTCGCGTTGACCAGATTCAGGATAATGCTGACGGTCAGCGCTCAGTCAACTGAGAACCGAAACCAGCCATCATGACCTAATACCGAGAGTTCGCGCCGTCCGCAATTGAGTCGCGCGCGCGGTATCCGGGTTATCACTCAGGGCCTTCCCGAACGACGGCACCATCGCAGATATTTTCCCGCGCCAGGCACCGAACCTATCTGGAAAGCATTTTTCAATTAGCCCCAACATGATCGGCACCGCGGTCGACGCGCCGGGGGAAGCTCCGAGCAGCCCCGCGATTGTGCCGTCTGCGGATGTGATCAACTCGGTTCCGAACTGAAGCACACCGCCCTTTTCTGGGTCATTCTTAATTACCTGAACACGCTGACCCGCAGTGATTCGGTACCAGTCGTCCGGGTTAGCGTCCGGGAAGAATTCCTGTAACGCGCCAAACTTCGTCGCTTTGCGCGCCGCCAATTGACCCAAAAGATACTGGACCAGACTGAGATTCCTGCCTCCGGCCTGCAACATCGGAATGAGGTTGTGTGTACGAATTGACTTAAAGAGATCGAACCACGAACCAGTCTTTAGGAATTTCGGGCTGAATCCGGCATAGGGCCCGAACATCAGGCTGGAATTGCCATCGACAACTCGGGTATCCAGATGAGGCACAGACATCGGCGGCGATCCCACGGCCGCTTTTCCGTAGACCTTCGCGTGGTGCCGGGCGACGACTTCAGGATTGTCGGTGCGGAGGAACTCGCCACTCACCGGGAATCCGCCGAAACCACGAATCTCCGGGATACCCGACTTCTGCAGAAGATTCAGTGCATTTCCCCCGGCACCAACAAACACAAAATTGGCGGTCTCGGTCTGGGGCGTGCGTCCGACTTCGTCGCGAAGGCTAATTTTCCAGGTGCCGTCCTTCTGGCGCCTGAGACCAGTCACGGACTTTCCGACGTTAACTTCGGCACCGTTTGTGGTCAAGTAGCTCAGAAGCAGGCGCGTAAGAGCACCGAAATCCACGTCGGTTCCGGACTTGATATGCGTCGCAGCGATAGATTCGCTTTTCTTGCGGCCCGGAATGAGCAGCGGTGCCCACTGCCGAATGGTGGACGCGTCCTCGCTGTACTCCATACCTTCGAAGAGCGGGTGATCTTTTAGCGCGTCGTGACGTTTGCGCAGGTACTCGACGTTGTCGGATCCCCAGACAAAGCTCATGTGCGGCGTTGAATTGATGAAGGCCTTCGGATCGGGAAGAGCCCCAATCTCGACCAAGTGGGACCAAAACTGTCGCGACACCTGAAACTGTTCGTTTACCTTGACCGCGCTTGATATGTCGATAGATCCGTCCGCGCGCTGCGGTGTGTAGTTCAGCTCGCAGAGAGCAGCATGACCGGTACCGGCGTTATTCCACGGGTTCGAGCTTTCTTGAGCCGCGGCGCCCAACCGCTCGAAGATCTGGATGTTCCAGCTCGGCTCCAGTTGCTTCAATAGGGTGCCCAGCGTCGCGCTCATGATCCCGCCGCCGATGAGGGCAACGTCAATGTTTTTGCTCACCGGACCAGTTTAGGACGGTTACTTAGGAACACTCGGAGAAATCGCCCGCCGATGCGACAGCTAGAGATGGCACGATTCGTGGGCGGGGCGTGAGTTTTACACCAGTTCGACTAGGAAACGATAAGGATCTAGAATCTATGAGTGCCCAAAGAAGAACGCTCCCGTGACAACTCCTTTCTCGATAAGGAGCGTCACCATTGGAAGGGCATCACTCTAATCGTTGTCCTCGGTTTGATAACCGTCGCATTGGTGATACTGGCAGTGGTGGGCTAGAGAATCCTATTCTGCCCCTTGCTTCACTGCACCCGAAATTTTGATGATTTGTTACGTAATGGAAACCATTCGTCAACGTTGTGCAGATAATCTAATCGACATGGCTCAACGCACGCGGTCTCGCTCGAAGCCTATTCGCAGGCCTAATCTCACACCCTGGTGGGCCATCGCGGGGATCATTTTGCTAACGGGAGTGACGCTACTGCTCGTGGCACTTGCAATCGCAACGTGATTTACGGGCGGTCTAAAACAAAGTATTTAACGTGCGATAGCGACCTACTCCGCGAATGCAGCGTCGATCCTGGATCTCTCACCTGGGCAGAAGTGATCGCTTGCCCCAACGAGTAGGCGATACGCAGTCGGGCGTTCCTGCTCGGGATCTGTACCTGACAAGCCGTAGGTCGCGATGAACTTGTCGACGAGCACATTGATATCCGCGTCCGGATCTTCCGCGAGCTTGTCGCACACGAGTTGTCCATAGAGGCTGACGTTGGTAGCAATTTGGCGATCAAGCTTTTCTTCGTCCGTCAGTGCAGACGCAGTGGCAGAACTAGGAGATGCAGAGGCACCAGTGCGGAGCGACTCGTCTTGGCTCGCAATTACCTGCACAAAGATAAAAGCGAGCACGCCAAGCACTACAACGACGATGCTGGCTGTCCAGAGAAAGAAACGCATTTGCTGAGCCTAGCTAGGGTCTGATCGGAAAGCTGTCCGATCAACACGGTCGCCTGCTCGGCAAAGACTCGATTGAATCAAGAGGGGTACAAAATAATAGGCATATGTCGCTTAAAACTCGGTTTGAGCGTTAATAGTCGAGCTCCCTTCTAGTAAGCGCCGTGTGCCGCTGTTAGCTTGCGAAAGAGGGACAAACGTTCGGACCTAATCTTTCAGGCCAATGTCTCTTCTCGCCGGCAGTCGCCCGGCACTTGAACCCTTATCAGAGGCATATCCCTATGCGTACGATCACTCGCGCCACCCTTGCTCTCACCGGCGCCGCCGCCCTTACTCTCTTCGCAGTCGTGCCGGCCAACGCCGTCGACACTGTCACCGTCGCGATCGCCGAGGGAGAACTGGGACTCACCACTCTCGAAGCCGGCGCCGCACTCACCGAAGCAACGCCGGGCGCAGATATCGAGGGCCAGATTGCTGGCGTCGAGATCACCGACGCTCGCGCCATCACGGGGGTGTGGGCCGTCAGCGTCAACGCCACCGCGTTCACGAACGTCGCCGCACCCGATGATGCAACCTCCATGGCTGCCGCCGCGATCACCTACACACTCGGTGCAGTCACCGCCGAAGGCGCTCCCGTCATCACCAACGTCACCCCCGACGTCGTCCTCACCGCCGTCGACGCCGAGGTCGCAACCGCGACCGTCGCCGGAAACAACTCCGCGCTGTGGACCGCTGGTCTGAGCATCGCCGTTCCGGCCGGCGCCCTCGCCGGAACCTACTCGACCACGATTACCCACTCGGTCCTGTAATTCACCCAGTGACGTGCCCGGCGGCGTATGCCGCCGGGCACGTTCTGCGTTTTGTATCCCTCAGCCCCACCACCTCTCGCGAAAGTAAGCCAATGCTCAAACGCTGGACTCCCCCACTAGCGATTGCACTCATTTCGCTCGCTCTCGTAGCCATTCCGTCGAGCGCGTTCGCCTCGACGCGTGCGGCACAAACCGCAGATACCTCCGACAAGTTCGGAGTAGCCATTCAGCTCCTCGACGTGGCGACCGAGCTCAAAGACGATCCGCGTGCGCAATCCGCAATCGTCGACAACATCGCGCCAGGTGAATCCATAGAGCGAAATTTCCGCGTTCGGAACTCCTCAACTACGGCCCAGACCGTCGTGATCTACACAACCAGTGCATCCGTCACGGATGGCAGTTTCACCGCTGGGAAAAATGCACCAGCTGATGCACTCGCGAGCTGGGCAGTTCCGGCGCAGACCGAAATAGCGCTCGAGGCGGACGCCTCTGCCGATATCGCCCTGACCATCGCAATCCCGTCGGACGCCCCCGAGGGCGAGCAGTATGCAGCGCTGTGGGCCGAGGTCAAGTCCGCTCCCGACGCGGAAAGCAACATCATTACTGCCAACCGCGCCGGCATCCGTATGTACGTGTCCGTTGGTGCCGGAAACGGTCCCGCCGCCGCGTTCTCGATCGACTCGATCACCGCAGCCCGCGACGATGCCGGTGCGCCCCAGATCAATGCCGCCGTCACCAACACAGGCGGCCGAGCCGTAGATATAAGAGGAACGGTGTCGCTCGCCAACGGTCCAGGCAGCCTCTCCGCCGGTCCATTTGAACTCACCGAAACGACCACCCTGGCCCCCGGCGAAAGCGGCGAGGTGTCCGTCACGCTTGACGACGCCCTGCCCAACGGGCCGTGGGATGCCACGCTGACTTTGACAAGCGGATTGCTGAGCGAAGAAGCATCCGCGACCATCACATTCCCCGATGCTGGCACCGGCGACACCGTTGTGGTTGAGGACAACGAGCCCAACTGGCTGATTCTTGGCGGCGGGATAGTTGTATTTCTGGTCGCTTTTGGCGCGTTCGCGCGGCTCTGGATCATCCGTCGTCGCACTGCCACTCAGCCGTAAACCCTATGAATCAGCTATGCGCGGAGTGTTCAGCTGAAAAGTAGCTAGGGAAACTTACATACTGGCCACACAAACCGATAGTTTTCGGTGACGCACACCCGCGTCAAGGCCACTCGGGCAGAATGTCACAACCAACCATCGAGCTCGACGTGTGGGGAGGGTCTTGAACTATGGGCGTCCATGAACTGTCAGCACTGCTCTGGCGCGAACGCGAACTGCTCGAAGTACTGCAGTTCAAGCTCGAAGTCGAACAGCTGCTTCTCACCACCGGCAACACGCGCTGGCTGAACCGCGCTTCCGCCGAGACCGAGCAGGTGTCCGGCCACATTCGTGACCTGGGGCTCGCCCGCACCGTTGAGGTTGCCGCCGTCGCCAATGAGTGGGGCGTCGCCGAGAACTCGACCCTGGGCGACCTGATCGAGCACTCCCCCGAACCCATCTGGACCGACATTCTCGGATCCCACCTCAAGGGCTTCGCCGACCTGGTCGAGAAGATCCAGATCGCTCGCGATGCGAACCTCGCCCTGCTGCGCGAGGCGAACCGCGCCACCCAAGACACCATCGGCGACCTCGACATCGGGCCCGCCACTTACAACGCATCGGGAACGTCGTCGACCTCCGGCTCGGGTTCCTCGGCGCCCGGATCTGCCGGGTCGGGTTCGTCGGGCACGAGCCCTGCCGCACGCCTGCTCGACGAAGAGGGTTAAGGGAGTACCGGTAAATGAGTACCTTCAGCGGTATCAACGCCGCCCAGAGCGCACTGCAGGCAGCCCGTGCCGGCATAGACGTTGCGGGCCAAAACATGAACAACCTCACCACTGAGGGCTACACGCGGCAGCGGGTCACCCTCGCATCCGTGGCGCCAACGGGGCGTATCGGGATGCTCGCATCCCCGACCTTCAGCGCCGGCCAGGGTGTCGCCGTCACGGGTATCGCCCGACTGGCGAACGAGATGTTGGACCAGAAGGTGCGGAGCACCGCAGCATCTGCTGGCTTCTCCTACGTTCGCGCGAGCGCGCTGAGCGGGCTCGAGAAATCCCTCAACGAACCGAGCACCACCGGTATTTCGGCGCAGCTCACCGATTTTTGGTCGTCGTGGCAGACGCTGTCGAACTCCCCCAACAGTGACGCGGCCGCGGCCGTTGTTATTGAAGAAGGAACGGCCCTTGCCGCCCAGATCAAGCAGGGTTACACAGCGGTGTCGTCCCAGTGGGACTCGCTGCGCGGCAATGCGTCGCTGCAAACCGACGAGCTCAACGCGGCCGCCGCGCAGGTGGCGGAGTTGAACGGGATGATCCGTTCGGCTCTTGCCTCCGGAACGCCCACCAACGCGATGCTTGACCAGCGAAGCATGTTGACCAGCTCGATCGCGACGCTCGCCCGCGGAACCGTCACGCAGAACACCGACGGAACCGTCGATGTGCTGCTCGGCGGCAACATGCTGGTGAGTGGGACTACGGCGAATCCCGTCACACTTGCTGGGCCGCGGTCGATTGATGGGTCTGGCGCTGGCACTAACCCAGACGGCACCGCCGGCGCGACTGCCGTACAGCTCGAGTGGGCTTCGCGACCTGGGGCGGCCATCGCTCTCGACGGCGGAGAGCTCGGTGGTGCGGTGTCGATGCTCGCGCCCGGCGGAGCCCTCGCCTCGGCCGCCAATTCCTACAACGCGATGGCGACCGCGCTCACCAAAAAGGTGAATGAGGGGCTCGCGAAGGGCCAGACCGCTTCGGGTGCCACCGACTTCTTTAGGCTGCCGACCTCGGGCGCCGCGGCACTGGGGCTCACCATCATCCCGACCAAAGCATCAGAAATTGCCAGTCGCGCGATCGGAGGCGGAGCGCTCGACGGCTCGATCGCCGACAAGATCTCCCTGATTGGCAAGCAGACGGACTCCCCCGACGCCCTGTGGAGTTCGACCGTCACCTCGATCGGCGCGACGACCAAGACTGAACTCAAACTCTCGGTGCTCGCCGACCTCGCCGCGACGAGTGCGTCGACGAACCAGCTGGCGAACTCGTCCGTGGACCTTGACGAGGAGAACGTCAACCTACTGATGAGCCAGCAGGCCTACAACGCTGCCGCGCGTGTGCTCACCACCATGGATGAGATGCTCGACACCCTCATCAACCGCACCGGATTGGTTGGACGATGATCACCCGCGTCACGAGCACCACCATGATGAACTCCGCCTCGCGCAACATGCAGTCGGCTGCGGCCGAGCTCTCGCGTCTGCAGGAGAAGGCGTCGACGCAGAAAAACATCTCGCGTCCGTCGGACGACCCCGCCGGAACCGCCGCCGCGCTGCAGGTGCGCGCCGACCAGAAGCTCAACGCGCAATACACAAAAAACGTTCAAGACGGCAACGAGTGGCTCACCACCGTCGACTCAACTCTGTCGAGTGTGACAGCGTTGCTGCAGCGTGCGAATGTGCTCACCGTGCAGGGCGCCAACGACGGCGCGCTCACCCCAGCGGCGAAAGAAACTATCGCGATGGAGCTCGAGAGCATCCGGGATAGTTTGCTCGCGGCATCCAACACCCAATATGCGGGGCGATCCGTCTTTGCGGGAACCAGCGACGCCGGCCATGCCTTCACTAGCCCCGACTACGCGTACGCGGGAGTCAAGGGCTCTTCGGTCGAACGCCGCATCGGCGAGGGCCAGACCATTCGGTTGGACGGTGACGGCGCCGCCATCTTCGGCGAGGGCGCGGACTCAGTCTTCGCCGCACTCGATGCCATCGCCGCCGACCTGCGCGCCGGGGTCAACATCGGCCCGCGCATCACGACCGTGGCCACCCACCTCACCACGGTGAGCAGCCAGCAGGCCGTGATCGGATCGCGCCAGGCAACCGTGCTCAGCGCCGGCGAAACGCTGCTCGACGCCAAGGTCTCCCTCGAGTCGCGTCGCGTCAGCATCGAAGACGTCGACCTCGCCGAAATCATCCTCGACCTGAAGATGCAAGAAACCGCTTATCAGGCCTCGCTCGCAGTCACTGCGCGCGCCCTGCAACCCACCCTGATGGACTTTCTCTCGTGAGTGTTCCCCTGCATTTTGTCGCTCCGCCGCTCGGCTTCTCGGAGTTCGTCGACTTCTCCCTCAACGACGTCGAGGGTGCCGAGGGTCTTTATACGCTGCGTGCCGATCGGGATGCCGCGGTGCGACTTTTTGTGATCGATGCAGCGATCCATCTACCCCAGTACCTGCCGGTACTGTCCGATGACCAGGGCGCCACCATCGGGCTCACCAGCGCGGAAGACGCCTCAGTTCTTGTGGTGGTGAACCCCACGGATGACGTCACCACCGTCAACCTCCTCGCGCCCATCGTTTTGAACACAAAAACCGGCAGCACCAACCAGTTCATCCTCGACGACACCACGTGGTCGGTGCGGGAGCCGTTGCGCGCGTAATTCGCTCCTTGGAGCATCCACTCCCGAAACATGGAATCAGGCGCGCACGCCCAGGTCTTCGATGAGCTCGCGCTCGGTCTCCTCCGACAGCGACGTCTGCACCACCGTGCCGTTGAAGGGACGCAGCGCAGCAGCGAACTTGTCTTCGGTGAGCTTGACCGCGTAGAGCACCATCGCGGATTTGCCCTCCGACACCGTGGCCTTCACGCGGTCGCGGAACGCTGCGTCGAGTCCCGTTTTGTCGAGGCCGGCGAAGAGCGCACCGAAGATGCCTCCGAACACGAGGCCAACGACCGGCACCAAAAACAGGATGCCGATGAGAGCTCCGAACAGCGCGCCTCCGGCGGCTCCCGCTCCGATCTTTCCAGCGGGCCCGGGATAGTCGACGTGGGTCTTTCCGTCGTCATCGACCTTCACCAGGGCGAGGCCCGAGAGTTGCACAATCAGGTCGTTCTGTAACTCCTGCACCTTGTTGTACGCACCCTCGGCGTCGGCCTCGGAATCAAATGCCAGCACAATCAAATCAGCCATGAGAATCTCCTTGTCCCACGGCTCACAGACGCGACCGTGGAAGTTCACTGTCACCTGTGGCGCACGATCGCGCGCCATTTGATCGCAGGTTATGCCCGCCGCGCGAGTCGCCTCAACCCCCATTACCCGCACGGATGTGGCCCCTCGTGAATCTCTAGCGGGTGGCCAACATCCGGGGGCAATACGCGCAGCGCCCGCCTAGCCGGGGCCTCTGCGCGCAGCGCCCGCCAACATCCGGGGGCACAACGCGCACCCCCGCTCACAACCGGGGCAAGTACGCGCAGGCGCTCACGTAACCGGGGTCAATACGAGCGCTTGCCGCGAGCATCCGGGGCCACTTGGTTCAGCTGCTCTCAGACCGGGGGCCACAACGCGCAATCCAGCTGACTTTTTCAGCCCCTGATAGGTCCAATAGGCCCATGGCCGGAAGAGCCCTGCGCGTCGAGGCCCCTGCTATCGCGGCGACTCACTGAGAGACGGGTTGAAGACCGAGACGGGTTGAAGGCATGGAATCAGCAGGTAAGCGAACGAATTACGGTCGCGTGCCCCACGTGCTTCAGTGTTGGGGCGCCCGGCCGGTCGGTGACCCCGAACGACGGTGAGCCCGCCAAGATGGAGCTTCGCAGGAGTGTCCGTCGCAGACGAGCACGGACTGACCCGGGGGCGGAATACATCATGGCCAGAATCACCAGAGCGCTTGCTGCAGTCATGGTCGGGGGTCTCGGCCTCGCCGTTCTCAGCGGGTGCACGCCCGCCCGCGAGGCCACGGTGATGGAGACGCCAGAGCTCATCTGGATCGGGGCGGAGCCGGCGTCCGAGTTCGAAGCCGACCCGGGGGTGCGGTTTCTGCGTGAGTACAATCTCGCCCAAGCTCTCGCGTGGAACACGGGAGACTTCACCCTCGCCCAGTTGACCTCCGCAGAGGACGCCGATGTCATCGTCAATATGGCCAATTCATACGCCCACCAGGGCGATTTCCCGTTCGTCTACCGCGGCCCCGCAGCATTCGAGCCGATTGCGGTGGAGACTGATGACGCGAACCGCCCCGCCATCACGGTGTGCGAGGCCGACGAGTCGGTCTTTCTCACTGGCTCGAATCCGGGTACCGCCTTTCGCGAGATCCGTACCACCCAGATCACGTTCCATCTGAGGCAGACCGATACTGGAACCTTCCGGATCGACTCCAGGGAAGCCCACAAGGCCACCGAGGAGACTCCGGCCTGCCTCGCCGTGACCATTCCGTTGGCACTGTTCGTCACCCGCCCCGTGATGCCCGACACCCCCGTCACCGAGCCAGTGCGCGAACCGCTGGAGAGCGACGACGACTGATGAAGCTGGCAACCTGCGTCCGCACCTCCCGCGTGGGCTAGAGATACCTACGGGGGCTACTCGCCTTTCGAGGGCCCGTCGGACGCCGAAACCACGGCAGATCCCGGCACAGCACCAAACAACTTCTTGAGGACGTCCTCGGCACCCTCGCCTGCCTCAGCGGCTGAGCGGTTGGCTTCGGCGACGGAGATGACGATCTCCTCGCGCTGGATTTTGACACCGCGCGGGGCTTCGATACCGATCCGCACACTGTTGTCACCACGCACCTCGATGAGGGTGATGACAATGTCGTCGCCGATCATGATGCGTTCGTTCAACTTGCGTGTCAGAACTAGCATTCGGCACTTCCTCGGTGGGGTCGGACGGTGAAAACCGACCTCACTTCAGAGTACACAGTGCAGGCAGTCAGCCCCGCGTGGCGGAGGGGGTGGCGGAGGCCGACGCGGACCTTGAAGCGGACGCAGATTCCGACGACTGCCGGTGCCGAAGCCCCTCGATAAAGAGGTCGACTCCGAACGCGAAGGCGTCGCGGTCGCCCGTGGCAATGTCGCCCGCATCGACACCGCTCGTGTCGGCACCGCTTGTATCGGCACCGCTTGTGTTGCCGGAGACCACACCGAGGCTGTCGTACTGCAGGCGCTGCTGTTCGTGCGAGACGTGTCCAAGGATGAAGTGCAACAACGCGGCTGCCGCACGAGTGCTCGTCTCGGAATCGAAACCCCGCTCGAACGCTGCGCGGAGGCGTGCCAGCGGTGTTGATGCTCCAAGGCCGAGTGCGAAGGTGCTGGAGACGACCTCGGCGCCATCGCGGTAGGCGAGCAGAGCATCCCGCAGCCCAAACGCCTCGGATGAAGCCACCACGTCCCACGCGAGTTCCGGAGCGGTGTTGGGACGAGCGCGATCGGCGATGCGTTCGGCCAGCTCGGCGAGAAGCGTCTGTTTGTTCGGGAAGTGCCAGTAGAGCGCGCTCGGTTGCACGTGGAGTGCGCCAGCGAGGCGACGCATGGTGAGGTCGGGGAGGCCGAAGTCGTCGAGAATGCGCAGAGCAGCATCGGCGACGTCGTCGCGTGAATGTCGGCCGGTGTGGGAACCGGTTCCCGAAGTCGCCATGACCTCACTATAGTGAAGAACGCTGTTCACGTGAACAGTGTTCAGGTGAACGGCGTTCAGGAGACCACAATGAAACGCGATCGCACTTCGGCGCCGGCCTCTTCAGAGCTTTCTGCAGGGCTCTCAGACGAGCGCCGCCGCGGCTTCGACACCACCGACATCGCGCGCGTTGCCGTATTCGCCGCGGTGGTGGCCGTTCTTGGACTCCCCGGCGGCTTCGCCATCTTCGGCGCTGTGCCCATCACCGCGCAGACCCTCGGCGTGATGCTCGCGGGCGCCATTCTCGGCGCTCGGCGCGGTGCGATCTCGATGCTCGTGTTGCTCGCCCTCGTCGCTCTCGGCCTGCCGCTACTCTCGGGCGGACGCGGCGGAATCGGGGTGTTTGTCGGTCCCTCCGCCGGCTACCTGCTCGGCTGGGTGGTGGGCGCCTTTGTCATCGGCGCGATCGTCCATGTTCGCGGACGCCGCCTCACTTGGCTGCGCACCAGCCTCGGTGTTGTCGCCGGTGGCATTGTCACGGTCTATGCGTTCGGCATCCCGATTCAGGCCGACGTCACCCGCCTTCCGCTGGCCGAGACCGCCTTGCAGAGCATGGTGTTCCTCCCCGGTGACATCGTCAAAGCGGCGATCGCCGTGGCCATCACCATGACCCTGGTACGCGCCTACCCGAAGGCATTCCGGTCGGCGTCGGCGGTTGCGCGCCGAAAGAACCCGTCCACGCCGGACTCCCCGCGATGACCGAAGACCTTCAGCCAGCCCCGGCGCTGCCAAACGCGGGACGCATCGTCCTGCTCTCCGACTCCGATCCGGAAGCACTGGTTGCCGCCATCCATAAGGTGCGCGCAAGCGGCGGCATCCCGCTCGTCGGCGATGACCGATGGAGCGATGCCTACTGGCGCGGCGTGGAGCAATCCGTGGCGGCGGCCGAATCGGTTCCGGATGCTGCATGGGCCACCCTCACGTCGGGCAGCACCGGTGCTCCCCGCATAGTTCTGCGCACCCACAACTCGTGGTCGAGCTCCTTCGTCCCCGTCGCCACGCTTCTCGACGCCGAGCAGGGTGACGTGCTCTATCTGCCCAGCCCGCCCGTCTCGTCACTGTCTCTGTTCTCCATCGCCCACGCCGCCTCCGCCGGTTTCGAGCTCGCGTTGCCCCACACTCGAGCGGTGTCTTTCGCCGACTTTGAATCGGCGACCCTGTTCCACGGAACCCCGCGCGCCCTCCAGTCGGTGGTCGACCTGCTCGAAACAGACGCCAGCCTGCGAAGTCGCCACCGCCTGCGGTCCGCCCTCGTTGGCGGAAGCGATCTCGACCCAGCACTCCGATCCCGTGCCAAGCACCTCGGAATCAACGTCGTCAGCTACTACGGCGCCGCCGAACTCTCCTTTGTCGCGGCCGATACGGGCGACGGGCTGCGCGCCTTCGAGGGCGTCGAGCTCACCACGCGCGCCGGCGAACTGTGGGTGCGCTCGCCCTACCGCGCGCTGGGTTACCTGACTCCCGACGGGCGGCAGCCGATGCGCGTTGATGCGGACGGCTGGGCTACCGTGGGCGACATGGCCGAAATCGGAGTGGATGCTCCGCTGCTCACCCTGCATGGCCGCCGCGACGGCGCCATCCTCAGCGCGTCCGCCACCGTGGTGCCGGGGGATGTTGAAGCGGTTCTGCGGACTCTCCCCGGCGTGCTCGACGCGGTCGTTCTTGGTGTTCCGAATGCGGGCGTCGGCGAACTTGTCGCTGCCGTGATTGAAACAGGGGTGGATGCTCCGGCTCCCACCGCCTCCGACCTTCGACGCCGTGCGGCCGACACTCTCACGCCGTCCCATCGCCCACGTCTCTGGTTCGGAATACCCGAACTCCCCCGCACCGCGACCGGCAAACCGGCTCGTGCGGAACTGCGCCGTCGTGTGCTCGCCGGGGAGGTGACGACTCTTGACTGAGATCCGTTCGGCAGCGCCATCGCCCACCCGGCAGGAACTCCGTGAGCGCGCTCCCGTAGTGGTGGCCGCCCGTCGCACCGCGATAGGCACTCGCGGCCGTTCGCTCGCCGAGTACACGGTCGAGGCACTGGCCGCGCCCGTGTTCCGTGCGCTGCTCGCCGATGTCCCGACCACAGTCATCGCCGACGTGGTGCTCGGCAACTGCCTGGGCCCCGGCGGTAACCCGGCACGCGTCGCCGGCCTCGCGGCGGGACTCGGTGTGACCGTGCCCGGGATGACCATCGATCGCCAGTGCGGCAGTGGGCTTGCCGCCGTTATTGAAGCGGCGACCGCCATTCGCGCCGGCGATGAACGGCCGCGCATCGCCGGCGGTGTGGAGAGTCCGTCCACGGCTCCCGTGCGCTCGATCAACGGTGTGCCGTACTCGCGAGCACCGTTTGCACCCCATGGTTTCCCCGACCCCGACATGGTGCGGGCCGCCGAGGATCTCGCCGCCAACCGTTCGATTTCCCGCGAGCGGCAAGACGCTTACGCGGCGCGCAGCCACCGGTTGGCCCAGGCCGCAGTCGCTCGAGGTGCATTCGACGACGAGCTAGTCGCACTCGCTCCATCAACCAGCACTCCCCCGGCCGACGCTCACGCAGTCGCCACTCCCCCGTCCTCGAATCTTCGCGACGACGGCATCGGAAGCATCTCACCGTCGATCCTTGCGCGGTTCCCCGCCCTCTTCCCCGGTGGCACACTCACCGCCGGAACCTCGAGTCGAATCAGCGACGGCGCCGCCGCGGTGCTGCTTGCTCCCGCCGGGACCGCGCCCGGACTCGCACTGCTGACGCACGCGACCGTGGGCTGCGACCCAGCGTTGCCCGGACTCGGGGCGGCACCGGCGATCCAGCAGGCGCTCGAACGAGCAGGCCTCACCACCGATGACATCGCCGCCTTCGAGATTGTTGAGGCGTTCGCCTCGCAGACGCTTGCCGTGCTCGACGAGCTCGGTCTCTCCGACGACGACCCGCGGGTCTGCGCCGACGGTGGCGCCCTCGCGCTCGGACACCCGTGGGGCGCGAGCGGAGCCGTCAGTGTGGTGCGATTGTTCTCACGGCTCGTCCGGTCAGGCGCCCCTGCCGGAACCCTCGGAATCGCCGCAGCCTCGGTCGGCGGCGGTCTCGGTGTGGCCGCCGTGTTTGAGGTGGTTCGATGAGTTCCGACATATTGCTCGACGCCGTCTCGGTGCGCCTTGGTGAGGACCTCGCACTGAGCGACGTGTCGCTGCGCCTCGACCAGCAGCGCATCGCGGTGATTGGCGCGAACGGATCCGGCAAGTCGACGTTTGCCCGTCTGCTCGGCGGTCTCGTCACCGCCGAAAGCGGCACCGTCTCGGTACTGGGGCTGGACCCGGCGCGGCAGGCCAAAGACTTGCGGAAGCGCGTGGGTTTTGTGTTCAGCAATCCCGATGCGCAGATCATTATGCCCACCGTGGCGGAAGACGTCGCGTTCTCCCTGCGCAGCGAACGACTCCCGAAGGCTGACGTTGCGGCACGGGTTGCCGCCGCGCTCGAGGAATTCGGCCTCGCGGAGCTGGCCGACCGCGCTGCTCATGATCTCTCGGGTGGGCAAAAGCAATTGCTCGCGCTGTGCGGGCTACTGATCCGGCAGCCGTCGCTGGTAATCGCCGACGAACCCACCGCCTACCTCGACGCCCGCAACAGTCGACTGATTGCGGGTCACTTGTTGGGCGATGTCGACTCTCGGACAGGAACTGGAACGAGAGCTAGAACTGGAGAGGGAACGGCGAGTAATCACCGCCTGATTCTTGTGACCCACGACCTTGCCCTCGCTGCACGCTGCGACGTGGCCGTGCTCTTCGAGGGCGGACGCCTGGTCGCAGTCGGTGTACCCGACGAAGTCATCGACCGGTATGAGGCGAGCCTCCAGTGCTGATGACGCTCTACCGCCCCGGGACAGGGTGGGTGCATCGGGCTCCAGCGGGACCCAAAGCGCTGGCGCTGCTTCTGATTGTGCTCGTCATCTCATTTCTGCCGTCGACATATTCGGCGGCGATCATCACCGGTGGTGTCGCTCTGCTCGCCTACCTCGT
>Ga0247810_10000479_pt1 | contig 42628 bp, 38 predicted proteins | sample UWRJL119311C1_FD_179918 | JGI IMG/M metagenome (GOLD analysis project Ga0247810, IMG submission 179918) | Plant litter microbial communities from Arlington Agricultural Research Station in Wisconsin, United States - UWRJ-L119-311C-1 | ecosystem: Environmental > Terrestrial > Plant litter >...
TCTCTGTCGATTAGTCCGCTGTCAGCTCGTGTGAAAGTTTGAGAGAAAGATGTTTCTTCCTTCTGCTGTGTGTGACACGACCAGCATTTAGCAAAGTCATCCTTCGATGCCCCGAATCTGATTATTGAGTTTCTTCATATAGAGGGTATTAAGTATATAGGGTAGGATGGTATAGCCCAGCTCCCCAGCTCCTCCCCAGCCAGCGGCACGTCAACGTTGGAATTAGAGGGGGGGGAATCCATAGATAGTCAGTCCTGTCTCCCGGTTCAGTTCAGGGGCGGACGCACAAGCGAAAGCTTCCAGAAAGCTTCTAGAAGGACAGGTGGCAGTGACAGTTTCATCTTATCTCATCCCATCTCATCCCTAGTCAGCCCTGTTGTGCCTGTTGTGCCTGCAGTGCAGTGCAGTGCCGTACTTTACTGTACAGTTCAATGTACGACGTTTCCCGCTCGTACCTATCGACTTACTACTACCCAATACCCAATACCGAATACTACCCCTTTACCTATTATCTACCTGCCGTTCTGGTTCAGGAACCTCCCACACACTCCACGCACTCCACACCCTCAACATTAAGCCAGCCTTAATACCCTCCCCCAATCATGCATCATGACTTGCTACAGCGGTAGGTGCCTGAGCTGGCGAAGCACATGCAGATCTAACAGCAGGTGGAGTCGAGATTTCTGACGTTGGCAACATGCAAACCACGGATTGGGATACACCGCCGAAGAGTGACTGTAGCGGTCGTCAGGAGCACCTGCTTTCCCGTGTGTTTGTAATCAGACCGGAGAAATAGAGGTGATTCTAAACACCGTGCAATGCATCTGTAGGGATATACTGAAATTGCTCATGATGTGCAACGTGTAGTTACCAAGTGGTGGACTTACAAATTCGATGTCTACACCAAAAGCGTCCGTGGCTTTTGCGGCTTTTTAAATAGACATGTCAAAATTTGGCAGCTGCAAAATAACTTTCCCCGGTCCTCTGTTCTTTCTTCTCAAGGTTTTTGGGAAGGCGATAGAAACCATTGATAACCAGTTAGGGCAGACGTATTTGGAGTCAAACCCAAATTAGTATTCACTGGAAGCCATACTACATTTACTCAATGCTAAGGACATCTTCTACTTCGTCGTAAGAAATTCAACGTGTAACCTTTACTGCTATGAGAAGTAGTCTTTCATTGTTTCATTGAGCATTAATGCCAACATCAGCACGTCCGTTTCCGATCATAGATCTCGCACCTAGTATTGACAACTCCATCGCTGCAGCGAAAGTACCTGTGCTAATGCTGGTCTGTCAATTAAAACGTAGGTACTAAGTCTTACGAAACGGAGTGTTATGAAGTCCTATGGGCTGGTTCAATCTTCAATGAACTCTAATGAAAGTATGGTCATTTCACAAGATCTATAAATCGAATTTGAGAATAGATGTAATAAGTGCTTTCTTCCCTGACATTGGCAAGGTCATTTTGAAACTCAGTAAGCATTAGAAGTACAGATTTACTATAATCTTTCATAACTTAACAGTGTGATTTCTTATTGATAGTGAAATAAGGAAATAAAAGCAAGTAAGAAAATAAACACTTTCATAACATATCTCGTTAATGATCCGCCATATGGTGATAAAGTTTTCTTTTCGCTTGACAAGGTAGATTTCACCAAATGAAAATAGGACGTGTATTCTTAACGCTCATTGAGTCACTGCGTACTATATTCATCTGATTCACATTACTTCTTTCTCCTTACCATTCTATGCGTTAGATTAATCCTTCACCTGCTACCTTTGTAATCACGGGATCACGAGATCAGGTTTCGGGTTTAGCCTTGTTTGCTTAACTCCGGTATTTGAGCTTCAAGAAGCTACCAGAATATTGGCTAGGTAGTTAAGTAAACGTCACTTAGAACCCTCACCCTTGCCACCAATAAATATTTCAACTACAACAACACAACTTTGAGCTAACTGGAATCAAAATGGCGTTCACAATGCGACAGCCACTACGGCTCACATCAGCTGTGTCACTCGTGTCAAAATCTGCATCCAAATCAGCACCTGTCCGGGCTTTCCACCAAGCAAGACCTGCTACGAACTTCTTCTCGTCTCGCTCCACGGCGCCCAGCACCCTTAGCAAAGCACGAAATGTTTTCCGACAATCAAGAACATATATGCAGGCACCAGTGGTATCTAGCGGAGGCAACTTGACGCAGAAGCTGCTCATTGGAGGGGCAATGTTTGGAGGAACTTTGGTATGGCTATCTAGAAATCAAACAACAAGCTTAGTAGACTAACAGATTTATCAGATCGCAATCAATTTGGTGTTCAACCGGGAAACGCGCGAGGATGGCGGTATGCCCCCATTTGAAAGAGCATACCTAAACGATACATTCCTACACACTGGATTGGGCATCGGTATTATTGGTCTATCTGCCAGAGCAATGTTCCAAAGTGGCTTCATTTACAGACTTATGGCTACCAACCCATGGGTTGTTGCCATTGGTGGTCTTGGTCTCTCCATTGGAACTATGATGGGTACACGCGCTACTGACCCAAGCAACTACATCCAGAAATACGGCCTTTGGACTGCTTTCAAGTAAGTTAAAAAAAATCCAATTCTACGTGTCACCGATCTAACATTTCTAGTGTTACACAAGCCGCTTTTGTCGCACCTCTTCTATTTATGGCGCCTCCAGCCATCATCGGTAGAGCTGGCCTATACACCTTGGCAATGATGGGTTCAATCTCATTTGTAGGAGCCACCGCGAAACAGGAGAAGTATCTCTATCTCGGAGGTCCTCTCCTAGCAGGTGTTGCTCTTGTAGCAGTCTCAGGCCTCGCCCCTCTTGTCCTCCCAACCACTGCAGTCCGCACATTAGCCTTCACTGAGAATATCTGGCTATATGGAGGCTTGGCTGTATTTGGAGGTTTCACACTTTATGACGTTCAGAAGATTCTCGCTCATGCCCGAATGGCTGAACGTGGTCTAATTCAAAAGGATCCTGTCAACGAAAGCATCAGTTTGGAGTTGGACTTCTTGAACATCTTCATTCGGATGGTACAGATCTTAATGATGCAACAAGGTCGGAGAAAGTAGTGTAGTATGAGATGAGAAGGTGTACAAATGGGCAGTTACAACAAAGCATCAATGGAGTCATTTTAGGGGCGTTGGAGCGGGTTCTTTTCCAAAGATCAGGATAGTCTCCTCTCTTTTATTTCAACAACCAAGTGTATCAAAAAAAAATCAAATGGCAACTAAAAACCTATGTGGAATTTCTATGTGAATTGATGAATTTTTCAATAGTAATTATACTAGTAATATCTCGCTGTGAATTGAGGTCCATAGCTTCGGGCAACTTCTTCTCTTTGCGATGTCTACACTTTTATGTTCCAATAGACGGATTGAAGAATTCCTCATCAACGTAGCTCAGGTTGCCTGTAACGCTAATATTATTTGGAATATGGGTGGAAGATAGCGGGGCTATGGTTTATGACATTTGTCAGCCTTGCCAGCCCACCTGCCATAATGCTTCAGGGATGTTGGTGGCGTACAGCACGAAAAGGACCTCGGACAGCTACAAAATCATCGCCGTCACCATTCACATATATAAACGGTCAGAATCATTTAACATTCTGCTCCAACTACACAACAACATAATTTGACATTTACCCAAATTCAATCATAAGACCAAACACGGAGACAAAACGCCAATCTGTATTTCACTCGAACCTTCGTATCCGCCATACTTGTATTTCTGATGGCTTACACTATGCCGACATTTATGTCTCGCCTCATGCGCCCATTCACCTCCTCCACCAGCCTTGGGATAAACTCTGCCACCGGACCCGCCACGATACCCGAAGGCGCTCATAAAGCTACCATCGCAGCAGGATGCTTCTGGGGCGTGGAACATATGTATCGGAAGGAGTTCAAGGGAAAGGGACTGTATGATGCGCGCGTAGGATACATTGGTGGGGACTCAAAGAACCCAAGTTACAGAGCTGTATGCTCAGGTAACACTGGTCGTAAGTAATTCGCCTTACGCTGCTGCGACAATGATACTAACTAAACGTAACAGATGCCGAAGCTTTACAAGTTTCATACGACCCCTCTCAAATCACTTATCGCCAATTACTTGAGTTTTTCTACAAGATGCACGATCCAACAACCGAGAACCAGCAAGGTCCAGACAGGGGATCGCAATACCGCTCTGGCATTTTCTACCATGATAACGAGCAGAAGAGTGTCGCGGAGGAAGTTACGAAGCTCGTGAATGAAAAATGGTGGAAGGGAAAGGTCGTTACTGAGATTTTGCCCGCGGGCCAGTGGTGGGATGCTGAAGCTTATCACCAAGAATACCTTCATAAGAACCCTGCAGGTAAGTACTTGGAGCTCCGATCGTTGGCGAGTTATATTAACCAAGTTATAGGCTACGAATGTCCGAGTCACTTTTTGAGGAGCTTTGGACCACTGGATTGAGTATAATTATAAGATCAATGAGAATATATATTTCGAAAATGCTTCCCTCACACGTTCCAGTAGTTGTCTGCTTCTGAGGTTCTTCTTGGTGTTTTAGGGTGATTTTAACGGTCCTCGTTTCGTTCTCTTCTCTTTTCTTCTATACGAGCGAGTGCTACTCATTGAAGATTGGCTCAATAGTTAAGAGTCTGTTTAATTATGTTCTACACCATTAGGATGCTTTGGCTGTCTGCAATACTGGCAGACACAAGTCAAAGCTCCTTACCACTTGATCTACCATGAGTCAACTCTGCTAGCGAGGTGAAGATAGAACTTTGTTCTCCGTGTATTTGTTCGCATGTCCTCCTTGCGAGTTTAATTCATGCCCTGAACGGTCATCGTCGTGGGCGCATGGCTTGTAGAGGATCTAGGCTCCAAGGAAAACTGCTTCAGTCCTATGACACTGAAAGTCTGTCGCCGCCCTCTTTTGACCTTCTTGTGCCCCGTTCCTACTCTTTCCCAACACAAAAGAAAATGCCAGGCTCTCAAGCAAGCAATCTTTGTTTAACAATGAACCCAATAGGTTAGCGGATGATGTGCAGCCAGGCAGCGGTGCCATTTAAGCTAACATGCCAGAAGACAATCCATGCAGCGAGAGCACTCCATGCAAACCAACCCTGGAGACCCTTCCCCTTGAAATCCTCAGCCAGATCGCAAGGCACCTTGACCCCGTCAGCTCTGTGGCCTTTGGTCTCAGCAGCCCATGCATCTACGGCGCACACTTTGCCGTGCACGGTGCGGTTCCCGACCTCTACACGCAGACGCTGGAATACGCGCGGCATGGCTGCTGGAACTTGTTCCAGGTGATTGGCGATTGGAGCGGCCTGAGAGAGTTCAAGATGGTGAGACGGTGGGAGCTCATCGACGAGCGGTGGGGGCGGTATGGCCAAGTCACGAACTTTGTGCATCGGGGAAAGTTGCACGGTGCGAGGGAACTACGAAGGGAATGAGGAAATGAAAGATGTGCTTGGTGGTAGAACTTGTTCACTTGGGTAAAAAGAATAGTCCTGCATAAGCTCTTACCATTCAAGCCAGATGTTTCACCAAAAAAGATATGACATGACTTCGGAAGTATGATGGGAATGTCCTTGTAAAGGATAACACTGACTATACATATTTCTCAACTTTTGTGTGCTGAAAGAAAATCAGGCAGACTAACGTTGTTGTTTCTACAGTGAAGGCCTTTTCTCTGTTATCAATAACTATTCAATACAACGTTGCTTTAAATTCATAGAAACTTAGAGGCAAGTCCCAGAAATCCAGACGATCCACCGGATTTACCCTGAGACTGCATGTATCTATGGGATCTTGTTAGCTCTTATCCAGAGAGCAGTTCTTTTTTTAAAACAAATAAAAAATTCTTACAGCTTCAGAGCCATCTCGCCAGCCTGTTGGATTGCAGACTCTTTGCTTGCTCCAGAGGCGATGTTGCCCTGAGATGATTGTTGCTCAAATAGCTTGCTAGCTGCGAGAGAAGAGGTCAGTTCTCAAAATTCCAACCTCGAAACCCCTGGGTATTGAAGTTGAAGTTTATTAGTGCTGCATACCTTGTGCCATAGCCATCCCAATGAATGCATTTTGGCTGTTTCCGCTCTGTGAGTTTCCGCTTTGACCACCAGTGAACATTTTCAGTGCTTGGATAGCAGCAGCTGAGCCCATGGAACCTGAGTTTGCTGGCTGGCTTCCACCACCGCCTCCGAAAAATTGCTGATGAGATTGTACAGCATCTAGAAGGGTATGCATTAGAACGTGTGACGGAGTTCAAGGCAAACAAATTACAACAGAAGAAATACAGAAGAATTATAAAATAAAGTACAACTTGGTGAGTGAACTGACCTTGTTCGTCAACAGGTTGTTGCTGAATATTGTGCTTGTTTTGCCCAATGGCATTCAACACACTTGAGAAGATGGATGAATCTCCAGAGCTTCCAGCATGTTGCTCGGCATGAGATGCAGCACTGCTAAGATCTTCTTCAGCGCCATAACCCCCACCTCCTCCATAACTTGGAAATTAGCTGAAGGCTCCCAAATAACAATATTAGTGATCACTCACTTGCCACTATGAGCATTTCCTCCATACCGACTTTGCTGACGACCATCTTCTTGACGTTCATCATAGTTCGCTCCCTGGCTGTAACTATCTTGAGTATTCCCATCTTGATCGCCGTAATAAGATTGATTTTGCCCTCCGCTTTCTCGGCCTTGCGTATCATACGAGCCTTGTGATCCTCCTTGGTAGCCAAGTCGTTCTTCACTCCGACCTTCAAAGCAGTTAGCCAATTATTGCAGCAGCATTACTGAATCTGCGCAAAATCACCTCCATAATCTCCATCTTCACGACCTTGCTGATAAGAGTTATCTCTGTCGTAACCAGACATATTCGCTATAACTTTGACGAAACCTGATATTAAGACTAGCGGGGCAGTGACGGGACTGTTTGCGTGAGGTTAACTTTAAGCACTCGGATAATTCTCAAATGTAGTTTGACGGTTGTGAACGTTCAGAAAATTTACATAGGTGTGGTTTGAAGACTTGCGAAGGGTCATACAAGAAGCTGTAGTGAGATGTCAACTGTCGTAGTTCACCTTACTAGGTGACGAAGCTCTACAGCTAGACCCCTGCTATTGATCTCCTTGCTAAGTTTTATCGGCGTTACTTGGCAGTCCTCCTCGTAAACCGCTGCCAGCAGATTGATATTGTTTTACAAATTAAAATTTTACAAAACAGTGAAATCTGCTGAACAATGAACAAACGTGGTGAGTCAGATCACCAGTACTCTGTGACTGAAATCAATCTTGAGCCACCCTGCATTCATCTGGTTTTATTTAGATTCATCTATAGGTCTTTATTCTTCCTTCTCCGCAACAACTCTCCTAGTGGTACATCATCATCATTTTCATCCTCGTCCACGCCAAAGTCAGCTAGACGATCTCCTTCGGCATTAGTCCACCTCGCATCAACATTGACTGTGTGTCCAGAGGGTTCTTCGTCCTCAAACATGTAGCGTCTACGAATTTCATTGGTATCATGGGCTCCATCTTCACCCCATCCTCGTCTTACAAAGTCATCTTTTTGTCTTCTTCTAAAAGCTTCCATCTCTTCCTCTGGGGTATCGTAATCTCTCAAACCTGATTCATCAATACGCCGTACTGCTTTCGGTAACTTTTCCGGATCCAATGGTGGCCATAGCATATCTGCATCTTCAAACCCGTTCACCTCCCAGTCTGTTGCAAGTTTGATGCTCGGTGCTCCTCCAAAGGGTAGAAGCCATACTAGCACGTTTCTTGTGCCCATTCCCTGAACCAAATTCTTCCAGATTCCGATATCATATGGGAATTCTTGATGCTGGACTCGTACCCTTTTCCCGTTACTAGCGTATACGTAACCACCAAGCTTTCGAGATCGATCCACCAGTGCTTCATGCCGCTCTATCTCCCAGGTCTCGATCATAGTTGTATTTATTGCTAGGCTATGCGTAGCTCCAACAAGTAGAACCGTTAACGCAAATAGAGTTAAGCTGTTGACGATTATAAGGACCAAAAGATGTGCCATACCCCAAACTGGTGGCCCAAGATAGGCTGGTAAGTTCCTATTGTCCCATATGTATAACGCACGCTGGTAAAGGTGAAATTCGAGAATTGACATGCTGACTACTGCGTAAAACAAAAATCGAAGGAAGTGAGGAAGGTTCGTGTGCGATACGCAATTCGTAGTCCACTGATCATTGAGAAGATCGGAGTCAGTCTTTCTGGAATGTAATATGAAGTGGTTGGGGCAGAGCAGGGATGTGTTTACTCGCAAGATATACGTCATATTATTATATATCTTGTCAATAAACGATATCGTCGAAGTTAATCGGAGGATTCTCTTTTGAGACAATTACTGACCGGGCAGTGATGATCCATCTTTGGTATACAGCTTCGTTTTGTCAGGTCAACGTACTATTCTAAGCGTCTGGGATACATACCGGCCACATTGCCTGCAATGGTGAGCTCTTGGTGGTTTAGGTGCATCGCACTTTTTGCACCAGCGTATTTCCTCTTTTCTTTGCGCATTTCCACCCTCACCTTCTGTGACTTCGTTACCTCTTGCAACCCTACTCCCAGCCCATCCTTTGGGTCCCGGATCTGAAGTGCATGCCAAATTATAACACCACCATATCCCTAAAACAAAGAGATTGAACCAAAGGGCTTCGTTACGGCTCAACGGACCGGGTTCAATGAAATGAAAGAGACACTGTGAACTATAAGAAAGAAACAGTATAAGTACAGAAACACTAGGGATAGCGAAAGCCTCTACAGTAGGTATGGAAAAAGGAAAGCGAGCCATTTTTGAATAGGAACGGTTAGGTTTGAACGTGGTCTTGAATGTCAGCCTTGCAGCCTTGACGCCAGATTCATTAGTCAGAAAATACCAACGCGTTTGGCGGCGAAACATCCGCTTAAGCCCCTTAAAGAAAATAACTTCGGTGTTTCTAATAATTGGCAGCGCTGGAACCATATATTGTTCTCTATGCTGGTTACATCCATCCGTCGGCAACTACTCTACACAGTACTGGGCTGAACAGCTAATGTAACCTAGCTGCATGTGCTAGCCTCTATATAAGTTTCGAATATGTCAGAATTATGAAGAGCTATCTACTCGATAAATGACTGTACAAGCCCGAGTATCTTGCTTTCGAACCATTTGAATAGATGTGTCAGAAGGTTTGTTGGTCCGGGTTCTAAGCATTCCGTCTGCCCATTTTCATGTCAACTGGACAGACTAATAAATTATGAGTTTAAACATTGTTGTAACAGAGAAGCAGCCTGGATTATGTGTAATAAAAGTTTCTGGCTTGTATTTTTACTTTTCTAGTTTTATTGCAGTAGCACTAATCATGATATCATAAATCTACTCTATATAATCAAAGCGAGTATTAAAATTTAGTTTCTCAAACATTCATCGCAAGACAACGTTATCTGGGCGCTTCAATTAGTCTAATTCATAGCTGACTAGATTCGGCCCCGGTGGCCTCGGTGGCTCATTTACCCTAATCACTTTTCCTGATTTTCAACACTCATCATACCATTTATTTGGTGCAATTTAGTGCCTAGGGCAAAACGTATTGATCTTTATTCTCGATACGCTTGAAGCTAACGAAATTACTCCTTGTATGCTCCAGATTCACCCCATATCGTCTAATTCCTATAAGGTCAGACCAATTATGCATACAAAGAACAGTGCAAAGAAGGCATCAAGAGCTAGAAATGATGTAACAATATATTGGCAAAACTAATATTGAATTCAGTCATTTCAGGAGACCTTACGGTTTGACTGATAACAAGGGTTTGTTAAATGTCAGTAGTTAGGCCTAAGTGAAACTTGTTGTCTCAATAGCGAAGAACTTGGTTGCGCGCGAAAATGGTTCCAATTGTTTTAATATTTTTTTTAATATAATTATGTTATAGTACGCTTTACAACCTGACGAGCAACGGAAGTTGGAAACAAACACACTATTATAAACTACAAATTTGCATTACGCTTGACTTATTATAAAGTACATTGCTAGAGTTAGTTGCCAAACTGAGAAAGAAAATCTATATCTTCCCACTGAATTGCTCCATAACGCCCAATTAAGCGACCTAATTTCTTATTTAGATATTCGTGTCTTGGTGCACAGTAAAGTCTAGTGAGAGTGACCATGGTCATGGTCGTGATCATGAGAATGTTGCGATCCTGCAGTTTGTGAAGCTGTAGTTGGAGAAGGACAGCATCCTTTGGCATTACAATCGTCCACACACTCTAGTAAACAGTCATCATCCAAACGACATCTTGGCTGCCCTACGATACCATCCAAACCAAGTGGCTGCCCATCATGATCGTGATCCTTATCAAGACAGAATTCAGGTTGTATGGTTGCGCTGTGGATGCCGTAGGCATGAAGGCACTTTCGTGCAGTTTTGGCGAGCTCCATATACTTTTCGCCACTGGCTTCGCTAATCGGGAATTCAACTTGAATGTGCATCGAAGCTACTATCTGCGTATCGCTCAACTGCCAAATATGAACATGATGACAGCTGATAACACCTGGCAACTGCTGGATGTCCTCTTTGATATGGTTAACATCGATGTGATCAGGAGTCGCTTGAAGGAGAATCTTGGCCGTCGCTGAAGTGAGTGGAATTGTCGATTTAAGAATAATCAAGGTAATGAATAGAGATACAGCGGGATCAGCGTAAAATCGAGAGGGAGAGGTTGTGAGCCAGATAACAAGGGCAGATACAATTACACCAACATTGCCAAGCGCGTCTCCGATAACATGTAGAATCATTGCATTCATCCCCATATCAGCATGGTTATGGCTATGCCCTCCTGCAGCTTCCTTCTTAGGCTTATTGTGGTTGTGTTCGACGTGCAAGGAATCATGCCTAGGCAGATGGGAATGCGAATCGTGTCCATGTTCCTGATCATGTTTCCGCTTAGAGTCCCCATTTTTGGGGAGAAGGGCTGACGTCTCGGTTGGGATGCTATCGTCGAGACTCGCTTCTTCGATCTCACTGTCAGATGCAGTATTATCTCCACTCTCAATCCCATCAAGCCGAGGTCTTCCTAGGGAGATGATATCTTGTCTGAAACTGGCGGGATGGATACTCATTTGATCAATACTGGTAATACGGCGGTGCTTCCCTGAAGAGTGCTTCCCCTTAGAGGTTGTACTGTCGTCCAATTTGCTTAATCTATTTTGTTGCGTCCTTTTGACCTTGGATACTATGACTTCTGGGAATACTTCTCCAATAGTTCCCTCTTCATCAGCTCCATGGTCGTGACCAGCATGGCTGTGTCCCTCCTCAGCAGCTCGTGCTTCATTGCCATCAGAATGACCTTCTGGTCCATGAGAGTGACCATGTCCACCAAGAACAAAGAAACCGGCAAGATTGGACGCAAGACCTAGCGAGCCAACAATTAAAATGAGTACAGGGTTACTAATCGCAGGAGGGTCGATGAGGCGAGTGATAGCTTCGAGAACGATAGAAAGGCACAGGGCGATGAGAAATACGGCATTGAAGAATGCCCCCAGGATCTCTGCGCGTAACCACTACTTTAGTTTAGCTAGATTCTGCCACTTTGGAGAGCTGTACTAACACCAAAGGAGTACTTGTCTGTTGATGACTGCTGGGAAGCCTTAACCGCCCAAAGTCCGACCGCTAGTGATATGATATCGTTCAGCTTGCTCAGGTCAGTTTTCTAGGTATGGTGTGAAATCTCGCACAATCTCACCATATGGAACGCGTCTGCCATCAAAGCTAGAGACCCAACGAACAGGCCAACACCAAGCTCCAAGACAAAAAATGCTGCATCGATCGCCAGCATTACCGTAATCCGGGTAGATTTGGACCACCCCATACTGGCGGTAGTGAGGGTATTCCTTTATCGTATTTTCTGGTGCAAGAGGTGTACGAACAATTGGATCCTGCTCTACGGAATCGCCGCTCAAAATGTGCCGGTACTCTTCTTAACAACTTGCTTCTGCAGCTCACTGGCAGCCAGCCTAAGTAGCTAGCAATGGTTGTATGCTGGGGATAGGAAGACCAAAGATGATCCAGGATGATATGATGATAGCCCTAGTTGTAGTTGTGGTTGACGATGTTTTTGGCGTGGGTCATAGTGATAGATACCTATGGCGTAAGAGACAATTACGAACATGCACTGTCTATAGTAGCCTTCCTAGCTTACCCCACAATTCCCTTAAAATAATTTTCTGTGGGTTTCACACGTGACATTATTCATATGTCATCTTGTCGAGGTCTTATCCTCAGCTATAAATCCACCCTGAATCGATCATGGATATCTCAAGAAGTTAAAGAAGGTCAGTTTCAGGGAAAGAAGGGTGAAGGGGTCAACGTATTGAACTTTAGCTCTACTACATCAGTCAGAGATTTGGTATCGCTCATTCCACCATGTCTTGAAAGTAAGTAGTTGAGTTGAAGAAGAGATATTATCACGATAAAGCAAATCATATGTAAAAGGCAGGCTGGAGGATGAATTTAGGAAGAACTTCTCAAGAGTACTAATCAAGAGTACTACTCAAGAGGGTTACCATAGAAGATTTATCATCTCAAGCTAACGTGCTCTTTATTCTAATAACTACAGTTATATAACTTGAATTTGCTTTGTTGGCCTTAAGTTGCGGGCGATTCACATCTCGTATTTAGCGAAAGTCGATTCAGAAATCAATACAGTATTACAAAGCGATTGACAGCTTCGTTTCCGAGACTTTTGATTTTTTTAGTTTCATGTCGCGTGTTTGCATTCACAGTCCAAGAAGGAGAAATATACCTCCGTCACAGAATATTCAGCACATGACTAAAGACTCCTACACTCAAGGTCACAACAACATAGTGCCAATATAAAAATGTTCGGTGTACATTACTACTAGTACAAGTCACATGTCCCTCTCCAGGGTCAAGGTGTTATTACACCAGGTACTTTGTTATACATAATCCCAAACTGCCGTGGGAGACCGGTAGACACACCCGTGCCGGATAACATTCCTAAACGTGCGATACGCATCTTTCGGTTGCAATTAAGCTCTGCTCTGCATACATGCAGTTGCTTGTTTGTTTGAACCTCTAATCGATATGGTTTACCGGCGATATGTACCCTTATTGATGGAAACTTATTTGCGTGTTGGCTCCCTTCCCCCGGTGCCCACAATTAGGACTTGATCTTCCAAGTAAACAATATACTTAGATGACTTTAGTGTATGACTTTAATGTATGATTTTTTCTTAGCTTTATGTGTGTTCTTTGGTTATATCAACTGCCAGCAGAAGCACGAAGAACGTCAAAAGGATCTGTCGGGAAGATTAGTGGAAGTCTCTTGATGTAGATTAATGCAATCTCACAGCGAACATCGCTGCTGCAATCAGTATGATCTCAATACCACCTGTAATTGCTTTTCCTCGTACTATAGCATTTTGGGTCTACATTTAAAAGTATTAGTAATTAATTTAAAGCCTTTGATGACAGCTTTGTAGATCCAGCATGTGTGTTTCTGACCCAGCATTGATTACAAAACATCGCCCGTCAAGATTTTGATGGACGAGTTCAGTGTTTGGTCATGAATACTTACTCTCCATGTTCTGAAGGTACCAACTGTGAGTGTGTAGATTGCAGCACCTTGGCAGACACAGGATAGTGGTTTTCCAAGTACGTAGAACCCGAACACAGTACTCGTGTTTGGAGCATGTTGAAGACGGCTATATCGAAGTTAGAATATATCCGCAAAGCGTCCAAATATACCTACAAGAGCTGCGCAATAATTATTCCAAGCATGGACAGAGCAAGCGAGGTTCTCAGGTATCCGAGAAAGGTTCTTTCGAGGGCTATCGTCGATCGTCAGCTAAGTATTCTGGAGAATTGATTGCGGAACAATTTGCAAAGAAATGGTTCGATATGTATGCTGTGCCGAATTCGTACGAACTCGCCAGATGAAACGATGACTTTATATGGTCTTGGCACTACTAAACCTGCTCGGATTGTAGCTAACGTTGTGATACAATGATAAACTCAGAATACCAGATGACTTGCGTAGATGCCTGCGCGGAGGAAAGGCTCCCGGGTGCCGGACAAGGGAAACTCCATATTGTAGGCCTCACTAGAGTAATTTGGCCCCGGGCAAGGAGATGACTTGTTCCATACCTAGATGATCTCTACAGTTTTCATGGGCGACTATAACGCTGACTTGCAGCCTCCAGAATTTGGAAACGCTGTAGATTAAGCGATCAATGGTTGTTTGAGGCTCTATAGATCGTACACCAGACTCCCGTCCACGGGATGTAGTAACACGTCGATAGTTCGATTTTATTCGCTCAAGCTCAGTGGCTTCAATGGACAGTGCATCTATCTCGTTTGTTCTTAAATCCGTTTGCGGATGGTTCCCCGGGGTATTTACAGATTGTAGGTGAGCTTCTTCTGGCTCCAGTACGCCATGTAAATTGCCGCTTCTGATGGTGGGTGTCTCAGCCATAGAGATTGCAGACGCCGGATGCCAGATGGTAGTGGTAGATCTGACTTGGTTTCATGCGGCGAGCATGGGTATCTGACCTCTTATCGTCCGATTTCTAGTTCAGGACTTGTGTATAGAGATTTTGGCGGTTGTGCTCTGTTCTGGCTGATTGTCGTTGTTTGATTGTAAGTGTACAAAGCTAGGCAAAAATGGGGTTGAAACATTTTCGTGGAATTGTGATACTTCACTCTAGGAAACACAGAACCAAATTTGAACTGAAGCTATCGCAACCATGATATTAGACTAAATCTCTTGCTCCAATGGGCTGAAGCCGGCGAGAACAAATTTTTTAGGTAAACTTACCAAATGTTACTGTTACACGGTATTGTAGTTTCAATGCACAATTCTCGCACAGACGCACAACATCTATTCTACGAGAGCAGACACATGTCGCCCATGCTGAGGATGTCCTTTTGACCCAAACTCTTTCTCCATGATATCCACCAGAAGCTAAATGTTTGAACGAAGGCGTAAGATTTTCCCAAAGAGGACGAGTGGCGAGGCGGCCCGGCTCCCGTCCACATGGCGGGCGCTGAATGTGGTTATTGCTCGACGTACTTGAAGGCATTCAAGAAACGCCTTGTCACGAATACTGACTGGAATCTGCATCGTGCATTATGTACAATACCATGATACAGCATGGCCAGGCTCGCCATGCGCCGTTTGCCTCCCGCTGCTGCTCCCTGCCAGTTTGACGCATCTCGGCTGCCTTCAAGCCAAAGCTCCATAATCGTCTATTCGAGCTCCAGCAGAGATTTTCAGCTGTGCCTCTGAAAATCCTTTGGTTCATGAATTTCGCTCGTCTATCGCCCCAGTAAATCTTTGCCGGTCTTCCTGATGAATTGCAGGAGAAGCTGTCGTCAAAGGCGGCCGTTGAGCTAGGTTTCTAGGCACAGAGGCTCGTGGTTCCGGATTCTCTGGCAATCTTCAAATGTGACAGGCTAGCCATACAGAATCCGCCACTGGGCTTGCAACGGAGACGATTCGTACCCGCAGATCGGTCTGCTCGGCAGCTTATGCAGCAAGTGATGCACCTAGTCAATCTGGCCCAGTCTGGGAGCTTCCCAAGCAGACTAGTCACATAAATTGTTCCTCTCAAGTCCATTACTAACTAATCACTGATTCAGCCGCCAGGCCGCAGTTATCATCTTGCCCGTATCGCTCTTGTGGTCTTAGTCTTTGTTGTGTTCCGGACTATATCTAGTTTATCCGTTTAAAGGTCGGAGAGTCAGAGATATATCACCTGAAGCCAGCTGATCTCTGAATCTTCTTCAGAAAGTCACTCTAGCCTAACGAATATATAGACTCTATCCACCGACCAGCTTTCGCTTGTAAACATATCGTTCTTGACTACCACACCTACTTTCGTTTGGGTATTCCCTGCATCAGAGAACAAGACAATCGTTATCATTTTGGTCAATTGGTTATTTTTGTTGCTCGATAGAGTTTTTGACTCCCATCCTTCTATTTGTAGCATGCGATATAAAACGCCAAGGAAATCTGTATACAACTCAACCATGTCAGATTCTCCAGATAGTCAGCGTAATGATCCAATATGGGATATCGCAGCACAGGGGGAAGACATGTCAGAAGAGCGATCTAGTGCAGATACTAGCACAACACCAGCATCTGAAATCTCACCACCAAGCAGTCCTACTGAGAAAAATGCTTCTTTGAATAAAGATGAGCCCATGGCAAAGTCTCGTATCCTTGCTGCATCGTTGTCCTTAGAAGAGCAGGTAAGTTTTAGTTTGAGTAGTTGTTTGTTACGTTTTCTATGCTGACTACAGCTAGGTTTCTCTTCTTGTTGCAGCGGATTTTTGGAGATCAAGATCAATACCTTCTAAAGAAATACCAGCTTTCAAGACTTCAGATGGACCAAATGGTGCTCGCGGTGGGATTTTCTCAGCAGGGACAAAAGTGAGCCAAGAGCATTAGATCGTCATGTTGTAATGCAAGCTAACACTAAGAACTAGGCAGCTTTATTCCCGTGTGGTATATCTTTAGCAGCGACGTGGAATAAGGACATTCTTTTCCAGGTCGGGAAACATCTTGCCGACGAGGTCAAAGCAAGAAGCGCCCATGTTCTTCTAGCCCCAACTGTCTGTCTCCACCGTGGACCTTTGGGCGGTAGGAACTTTGAGTCTTACTCTGAAGATCCATATTTGACAGGAAAACTTGCTGCATCATACATTAATGGCCTACAAGGCCAAGGCATTGCGGCAACAATAAAGCGTAGGAATATTGCTTATCGGAAACAGAAAATTACTAAATTTGACTAGATTTTGTTGCCAATGAACAGGAAACCAATAGGTTAACAATCGATTCCATTGTATCTGAACGGCCACTTAGAGAGCTCTACCTCCGGCCCTTTGAGATCGCAGTTCGGGAAGCCAATCCTTGGGCAGTTATGTCTTCCTACAACTTGATAAATGGCGTCCATGCAGATATGAACGATCACACATTGAAAGAAATACTAAGAGGAGAATGGAATTATGATGGGTAAATATATTTACTTTAAAATGTTGACTTGCTAACCGTTTATAGCCTGGTAATGTCAGACTGGGGTGGAACCAACTCAAGTGTCGCAGCTCTTGAAGCCGGGTGCGACCTTGAAATGCCTGTTTCGGGCAAGTGGCGCGGAGAAAAGTTATTGAGAGCCGTGACAGAAGGTATAATTGAAGATGGAAAGAGAAAGTTTGTGAGTAAAGAGACTGTAGAAAGAGCTGCCGCAAACGTTCTTCGCTTGGTAGAGCGAACGAGAGGATCAGATATGTCAGTCGAGCCTGATGAGAGGGAAGACAACAGACCAGAGACGCGTAAGTTAATCCGGGAAGCTGGTGCTGAGGGCATTACTCTATTGAAGAATGAAGACGATGTACTTCCGATCAAACCCTCACAAACCAACATCGCCGTAATTGGACCAAACGCCAACAGAGCAATCGCTGGTGGCGGTGGAAGCGCCAGTCTTAATCCGTATTACAATACGATTCCTCTAGATAGTATAAGAGATGTTCCAGGGAAGGAGATCACATACGCAATGGGGTGTCATACTTTTAAATGGCTTCCCCTAGCTGCAGACTATTGCACGACTGCTTCCGGAGAACCAGGGGTCATTTTGGAGTTCTTCTCCGGTGATAAATTTGAAGGTGATCCAGTAGTTGTCCAACGAAGAGTGAATACAGATCTCTTCCTTTGGGATTCGGTACCGAAGGAGGTCGCAAATGGGCCAGATGGGGCTATCCGACCGTGGTCGGTTCTCGCGAAAACAACACTGACACCACAGACCAGTGGGCTTCATACCTTCAGTTTCTCGAGTGTAGGCCCGGGCAGGCTTCTCGTTGACGGGATAATCAAAGTGGACTGCTGGGACTGGACCGAGCAAGGAGAGGCTATGTTCGATAACTCGGTAGACGTTTTGTTTGAGTTGCAATGTGAAGCCGGAAAACCAGTTGAACTTGTAGCTGAAACCACCAATGAGATCCGGCCACTCAAGAAGCAAAAGAAAGAGATGGAAAGAGCTGGTGTTACGCATGCATATGGTGGCTGTCGTATCGGCTACAAAGAAGAGGACAAAATCGACTATTTGCAGCAAGCAGTTGACATAGCTAGGGCAGCTGATGTTGCCGTCGTGATTGTTGGACTTGATGGAGAATGGGAATCTGAGGGATATGATCGGAAGACAATGGATCTTCCTTCAAATGGTAGCCAAGATCGTCTCATAGAAGCGGTATTAGAGGCAAATCCCAATACTGTCGTGGTCAATCAATCTGGTTCGCCAGTCACGATGCCTTGGGCAGATCGTGTTCCTGCTATACTTCAAGCATGGTATCAAGGTCAAGAAGCTGGAAATGCTTTGGCCGATGTACTATTTGGGCTTTCAAATCCCAGCGGCAAGCTTCCCGTGAGTTGTGAATATTCACCCTGGACGAGACAGATAGCTAATCCTTTTAGACAACATTCCCCAAGAGGCTTGAGGACAACCCGACCTATCATAACTGGCCAGGAGAAAATCTTAAAGTTGTATATGGTGAAGGTCTTTATATTGGATATCGACATTATGAGAGACTTGGCATCAAGCCACTCTGGGCTTTCGGTCATGGCCTGTCATATACAAGCTTCAACTATGGCAAAGCTTCCATCAGTGCCAGCACACTTCCTGAAGCCGGTCAGCTTACAATCACAATACCCATCACGAATACTGGGAGCGTCGACGGCGCCGAAGTTGTACAAGCATACATACACGACGAGAAATCCCGCCTACCACGGCCAGAAAAGGAATTACAGGCTTTCGACAAAGTCTTCCTGAGGTCAGGTGAGACGAAGAATGCGACCCTGATGCTCGATAAGTATTCGGTTGGTTATTATGATACAGATATCCCAGCTTGGATTGCGGAGGAGGGGATGTTCCAAGTTTTGATTGGTGCTTCATCCACGGACATTAGGTAAGTGAAATAATTTTCCGATCAAGACCAGATAGACTAATCTTAAACATAGGGAAATGCTTTCATTCGACGTATTGGAGTCTTTTACTTGGGTTGCTTAAGGGTTAGAGTTGTGAGTTGCATACAAGTGCTGATTACAGCAGTCTCACTAGGCGAATAAGGTCATAATGTGGCGTAAATTTCTTACTTAACACGGATAATATCTTCTTTTATTTGGAAGAGCCAATTTACAAAGAATCTCACAATCTTCCAGCAATCCTCTAGGACTGTCAGTCCTGCTCGAGTGACACAAAAGGGTTCTAATGCAGGTTATAACAAGCCTTTTTTGAGACTACGCATTCTTTTAATGGGATCAACATCAAGAATTGTGAAATTATGAAAACTCCAACTTTGCTCAAGCTTATAAACAGCGAATTTAGACCAAATTATGATACATATATATTCTATGTTCAACCCATGACACAGAGTGATCAAGTGGCTACTACGCGCACACCTCGTAAGCCAGGCATAAACAGTAGCGAATACGCTATTGTCACACCCAAGCATTATGGAGGCCACCTAATGCGACTGCAAGTAGCTGGCCAGACTATTGCTAGCCACAACTACATCCTATTCCCCACGAATCCTTTTCTCCTTTCCTTCATTTGTGCTTCATTTCCCTTCTGTCTACCTGGGTATATACTCGACTGGTATTGCATGTGAACGGGATGGCCACTCACCATAAAAATGACTTATTATAAACCTCCTCGCTCCACGCGTAACCATTTCATCGAACCTCCTTCTATCTTCTCGCGCCTCGCTGGCGCAGTCCACAGCAGTGTAATATTACCAGTTCAACGTCTATGGCGCCCAAGACGCTATAGCTTGTTGTCTACCAATGCGGCGATATTACCCCGAAACATGCGCCGGAACCCAAGGAACTGGGATGTACGGAGGTCACTGAATTTACCGAATCTGCTTGCGGTGTTTTGGATATTGTTACTTCTATGGGGTGAGCGATGGGTATTCGAAGGTAGCATTTCGGCGTGCAGGTGGGGAACCTGGGAACAATGGGTGAGAACCAAGTTTAGAATGAAGCGATTGATGAATCTGCTAACACTTAATAAGCCACAAGGAGCAACACCACACCATCTGATTTTCCTTGCGGACCCTCAGATCATAGATCCACATAGTTACCCTGGACGACCATGGCCATTGTCGACATTTACATACTGGCATACGGATAATTACCTTAAGCGGAACTATATTCAGTTGCAGAAATCTTTACACCCCGACACGATTTTCTTTTTAGGGGACTTGTTTGATGGAGGTAGAGAATGGAAAACGGCACATGGAAACTCGATTGATCCTGCTTGGGCAAACGGACAGCGCCCTTCCGGCGAAGCGGCGCATCTTAAGACCTGGGGAAAGAGATACGGGGAAGATTTTTGGCTACATGAATATGACAGGTTTGGAAAGATATTCTACAAGTTTTGGGACCTGAGTGGAGCGGAAGCTGGTCCAGGTCAAAGGGGGAGAAAGATTGTCTCAACTCTTCCTGGTAACCATGATCTGGGCTTTGGGGATAAGATTAAAATCCCCATAAGGAATAGATTTGAGACATATTTTGGGGAGGGCAACAGAGTCGATGTGGTTGGTAATCACACGTTTGTTTCGGTGGATTCGGTCTCATTGAGTGCAGGTGACTCAGAACATTCGGTCGAGGATATTATCAGACCAGTTGAGAATTTTCTGTCAACAGTACAGGCCACAAAACGGAAAGCGGTCGCTCAAGAACTTAGCTATCAATTCGGTTCAGAGAGCAAATTTCGATATTCACATACCGTTCAAGAAGCGCAAACCGCCAACTACAAGGACGTGCCTAAACTGGACCCGGGAGCCGGCCACGCTGAATTCCCTACCATTCTCCTAACTCACGTTCCGTTATATCGTGAGCCAGGAACCCCATGCGGTCCTAAAAGAGAACATTGGCCTCCAGCCACACCGCCAAAGGGCCAAACAGCGCCTGTGATCCCGGACCACAGGAACGCCATCTCTATCTCGCGCGGATATCAATATCAGAACGTTCTCAGCAACGCCGATTCAGTGAAACTTGTATCCTCCATCGGGAACGTAGGATTGGTATTTTCAGGTGACGACCATGACTACTGCGAGGTTTTGCACCCAGCCGATAAGAACAATGCACGGGAGATCACGGTCAAGAGCATAAGTTGGGCAATGGGAGTACGAAAACCCGGGTTCGTGATGCTCAGTATGTGGAACCCTGTTGGACCTGATGGACAACCCATAAGCAGTACGCATGGTGATGGTCCTCATATTTCACCGACTGTGCAAAGCCACCTATGCTTGCAACCAGACCAGCTAGGGATATTTGCACGTTATGGCATCTTGTTGACCATGTCGTTTCTCGCTGTTATTATTCGTGCCCTGCTTACATCGAGCTTCAAACTCACGCCTTTCTCCTCCTCTGAACAATCGCAACCACAAACAGATGTACCGCTCCTCCCGACAAGTATGAAAGACCTCAAGCGCCGTGACGACGAGCCGACAACCCAACAGTCCACCTCGTCTATCAATTCCGCCGCTCACTCCAATCTAGCTCCGCGCTCCACAGCGGCGCGAACGCGTAGCTTGTCGCCTGCAAATGGCTACGGCCTGCCTCCACGCGAGGTGCGCTTCGCCGAAGCACCGCTCATCAACCATGTCACAAACGGGTGGGCTCAGAACGCGTCCAAGAAGAGCGACGATTACGACCATGACGCGGACGAACCTACGTCCAAACTCAAACCTCCGACCCGCGCGCGGCTCATATGGCGCGAGATCTGGACCAGCTTGTGGCGCGTGACTTGGATTGCCGTCCTTACGTATCTGTACCTGTGGCGCTAGTGGAGGGATAGAGGGATGGAGGGAGGATATTGCGAGTCGCAAGAAAAGGAGAGTTGTATTATTCCCAATTTTGCTTTATAGACCGACTGGCATAGGCGAAGCATTGTTTTGTTTCCCCCGGCGTTTGGGATTCGGTGGATAGAAAAGGGAATCTGGGAGGGAAGAGTGAATGAGCAGTGAGGAGTGAAGACAGGCTATATATACAACACGCCGTCGTCCCCTCAAGGATGCCCTCCCTTACTCATGTTGGTTTCTCCAGCATGCTTTGTGTAAATACTGTAATTAATGTAAATGGAATGAACATCAAGCTACGAAAGACACAAGCGGCCGAGAAGAAGCGTGTGCTCGGTTGTTTTTCTAGATCTATGGCTGTGAGAAGATCCATGATAGATAGATGTAGAATGGAGCAATCCAAAACTATCCCATTAGCGCTATGCAATATCTACAATTTTCAGCTACTCTTTACAAATTATGGTACAGCAAGGCCCGTAGTCCTTAGGTATGCATGCATGCTTTTCTCTATGCCCACCAAAAAGGAAACCCCCCCCAAAATCATCATAAAAGGGTCCCCGTCGTCAGAAAATGTACTAGTCCATCCCAATCCTAAACGCCTCGCTCAAAGCATCAAGATCTCGTCACGCACCTCCCCCCCGCTCCCTCGGCGTCAAGCTTACTCGGTCCGTCGGACAGTCTTGTCGCTCCTCCATTGCCTCGTCACCTTCGGCCGTTCGCTCTGCTGCGGCACATGCCCGGCATCCGAATCTGTACCTACTTCCGCATCTAGGCTGTCGTCTCTCTTCGGGAGGTTTCTGGTCTCTAGCTGTAGTTTGCCGACATTCTCAACCGTGAGCTGTTGCTGAGACTCTGCCCTCACCTTATCGTGCGGCAGGAAGGCCTCCCTGGGTCCACCTGCCACCTCTACCAATTTGTCATCTCTCAGCGACAATGCTTTTTCCTCAGCCTCGCTCCTTTTCTGCAATCGGTCACCTTCTGATTCTATGCCTGGAAGCGTTAGGCGATGCGAGTTTTGCCGTTCCGCCATCGTAGGTCGCGGGACCGACCTCTCTAGTGTCGTGGTGGTCTTGGTGCTTGAAGCACTATTCGCGCTTGATGTCTTCCTCATGTTCGGTTTGGGCACCTTGATGCAATTGGTTTCTTGTGAACACTCGCTGTCGCCATAATCACTGTCTTTGGAAGTCGTAAAGTCGCGACGGCTGGTCGCCCATTTGATGATCATCCTTTCAAGCGTCTTCCCTTTGACTGGTTTGGCGAGGTAGTCGTCCATTCCTGCCTTCTTGCACTTCTCTCTGTCACCTTGAATAGCCGATGCGGTCATGGCTACTATTGGAGTTTGTCTAGATGACACTTTGTACGGCTCATGGTGCCGTATTACATGCGTCGCGCGGTAGCCATCTAGCACAGGCATTTGCACGTCCATGAAGATGATATCTGGCTTAGGATGAGATGGCTTCTGTTCATCTGCAGCTAGAAGGTAGTCGAGAGCTTCTTTACCATTCCACACCGCCGAAACGCTGAATCCAAGCTTCTTTATGGTTTTCAAGGCTATCTGCTGGTTAATGGCGCTATTGTTTTTGTTAGATTTCATCTTCGTATTGTAACTTGAGCAAGCAACTTACTTGTCTTCCACCAGAAGAATGTTAATCTTGGCTCTCTCTTCTGGCGATAGATCGGCGTCAGGGGCAGGGGATTTTATACCGACCGAACCTGGTCTACGAAATCTCGGATCTATGGCACTGTTTATCGGAGGCATGCCAAGTTCGTATTCAGAACTACTGCAAGAAACGCTCATTTCGGACCGCAGTCTGTCGGGCAGGCTTTCAAGATCAATTAGAGCTCCATCCTGAAATTGTGGTTTGTTGAAAGGGATGGAGAATGTTGCTGTGGTTCCGTTACCCAATGATGATTCCAGTGTGATATTTCCATGCATCAAATCTACCAGGTTTTTACTGATCGTTAAGCCAAGACCTGTTCCTCCAAATCGTCTCGCAGTCGAGGAATCGGCTTGGCTAAAGGGCTTGAAAAGGCGCTTTCGAACTTCTTCTTCAATGCCAATGCCTGTATCTTCAACGACGAATTTCACCTCGAAGATATTTGACGTTTCCTTTTCCTTTATAACCGAGAACTTCACTCGTCCCTCGCTCGTGAATTTGATACTGTTGGTCAGAAGGTTGGTGATGATTTGTCGGACACGTCCTGGGTCTCCCATGACGATTAAATCATTCTCAACCCCAACTTCAATATTGGATTCGAAGATGAGATTTTTCCGCTCGGCAGCAAAGCTGAGCATCTTGCTGACATCACGAACAACTACGCTGAGAGAAAATTGTACCTCCTCGATATCTAAGCGACCAGATTCAACTTTAGAGAAATCTAGGATGTCGTTGATGACAGTCAATAAACCGTTTGCAGATCGCTGAATGTTTTCCGCGCACTCTTGTTGTTCTTCGTCCAATTCTGTATCTGCTAGAAGCTCGGCCATGCCTATCACTCCGGCTATAGGCGTACGGATTTCGTGTGACATATTAGCAAGGAACTGACTCTTCAGACGGCTCGCTTCTTTGGCTGCCGCTTCGTTGGCGAGCAATCGTGTATTCTCCTTCTCCTGAAGTTTCAGGGACTCCTCTCTATCCTTGATCTCTGTGATATCCATAGAAACTCCGATAACACCATCGATATACGTATCGTTCTGCTCGCTTCCATTTCCTTTCTTGTTCAAAACGGGCACAAACTTAGTACTGTACCATCTCCCATCAATGCAGTGCTCCTGAACATCCTCCATTGATTTCCCGTTCAGTATATCCTCTATGGGTGCTAGTGAAGGAGGCGCCACATCAAAGGATATACTTGAACTCGATCGGAATACATCGTATATGTTCATGCCAATAAAATTTTCACGCGTTGAATTTCGTGAAGGACTGCTGCCGCTCTCGCTGCCAGCGTCACTCTCCATGTCCCATATGAAAGCACCTTCCAGCAGTACCAAGTTGCGATTCCTATCAACCGAAAAGAGAGTTACTTGAGCGTGGGTAATCACGGATAGGAGTTGCTGCCGCTGCGAAGTGTTAGCAGGTACTTAACGACAGAATATTTAGAATTTCTCTTACCATTCTTCTTGATGAAGATCTCGCTTCGACAGCCTCGTGAACATCAGTACAGGACCCGAACCATTTCTCGATAGCTCCTGTAGTCTTGTTTCTCAGTCTGCAATATTGGCAACGTAGTTAGTTTTTGCCCTATTGTGTTCGAGTGTAATACGAAGTCAACGATTGTGTCTCACAGATAGAGTAGCATTTGCTCCCCCGTATAGGAGATTGAGCAATGAATCTAAGACATTGGGAAAGGCAGTACACTCTATGAAATTAGACTTACGGGAGAGCGCGGCCCAACATCCATCTCCATTCACCATCTTTGCTCAGGCATCGATACTCAGTGCTATATGGATCTCCGGTTTTCAGACAATGTTGCCAATGCTTTCCACTCACGACGACATCTGTCAACAAGGTTAGATTATGAAAACGGGGTAATGTATTCAGAAAATTGTGATGGGCTTTCACGAGGATATTTTCGGAGGTGAGTGAGCCGTATTCTTACCATCGGGATGAAATGGCAACTTCCAGCCCTTTCCAAGAGACTGCTCTGGTGTCAAGCCGGTATATTCATACCTGTAAATATTAGTTATCGATGAATAGCATACATCAGGGCGAGCACGAGTGCGCATTCTTGGACGGGGTAAGAGCTTGTGATCATTCTTACCATCTCTCAGAAAACCAATCATGTTCTCCGTCTGCGTCTGTAGTCCATAACATTTGTGGCAAGCTATCGCAAATGACCTGGAACTGCTGTTCATTCTTTTCCAGAATTTGTCCGATCTCCTTAGTCAAGCCCGTGATGTCCTTACATGTCAATATTCCAGCTAAGAATTCTCCGTTTTCGTCTGTCATAGCGTCCCCCGAACAGTCTAAAACGATCGGTCGCCCGTCGTCTGGGTCATAGATACCCACGCGGCGGCTTGCGAACGTTGTCTGTGTTTTTATAAGAACCGCGATCGGGTACTCTGAAGGATCCAAAACAGCTGTAAACGCTTCATCCCATAGCTCCCATTTCGAGATGAGGTCCATCCCATCTGTGACATGTACCGTATCGGAGCTTTTGTGGAAAAGCCTGCGAGCGGCTTTATTTGGAATTGCCAGGCTCTCATCTTTCCACATCGCCACGATTGGAACTTCCGTATTATCCATTAGCGCGTCTTTCATCATGATGATCTTTTGCAGTACCGATGGGGTGGTTGCAGTTGCGGTTGCGGTTCTGGAAGGAGGACCAAGCGGTGGAAATGGACTTGCAGACATCGACGCCATCGTGGGGCTAGTCAAAGAGGAATTGCTATTAGAGCCTTGATTTGAGTTCTGTTCCGAACTCATGCTAGAACGGGAGCCTCGTGACCCAGAATCGTTGGAGCCCAGTGCTTTGGGTCGTCTAGGGACTTTTGCGACCTGTCTAGACTGCCCCTTTGAGCTTGGTAGAGATTTCTGGTCCGAGTCGCTATTAGTAAACGTCAACGTAAAGTATCTCTCATCTTCGATTTCCCAGATCGTGATAATCATCTTAGCAAATACATGTTTTCCCGGTCCAGTGGCAGCGGGCATTCCGCCAGCGAAGCACGAGCTATCAATATCTGCCGAAGACAGTACTACTTCTACTACGGCATCATGAACCGTGGGTTTATTTTTAGACGTGTTCAGGCGTTTATGATAGCTCCTATCGGCCGTTGGTGTCACATCACCTTCGGTCTCACCATCTTGAGCCTCTTCCTCTCCCACCGGCTTTCCGTCTTCCGCTAGGGTATCAAGACTAAGACAATCAAAGTTAGTATTCGTCCCTACCTTTTCTGAACAGTGTTTTGGGGAAATCCTCTCAGATCTGAACTTGTTCAAACGTGCAATACAAAGATTGCGAGACAATAAACATGGATAGGAATTCGTACAAAGTATCCCAAGTGACCCATACTGGTCGTCCGTCTTGCAACATGTCGATTCCCATTTGCGACAGTGTTTGGTTCTGCAGTCTATCCACCGCTAGTATTCCTTGCTCACTCGCAGTATCCCCATCTTGATCTTCAAGACCAAGTAGCCTAGACATCGCATCATTGGCCATGACGACAGTTTTATGGCTGTTAAGCACTACCAGTGGGTACGGCAAGTACTGCATCGCTGATAACGCTACCTCGGCGGGCGTGGGCGGCCCTGGGGTACGCAAATCTAGCATGTTCAGATTTCCCGAGGAGTGCAGTCTCGATCGCTCAAGCCCATTCTCATATCTATCCGATGATAAAGCTTCCAGACCATCGATTTGACCAGAACCCATATCCAGCGGCCACCGAGGTCGTTCAAAGTCATTTTCGTCTCGCGCAGTACGAGATTCGGGAGCCACCTTGTAGGGATTTTGCGGCATGTCTATATGAGTAGGATAATGTGCGAGCCCTTCTCTCACCGGGGCAAGCTCCGGAGGCGTCATTCTGGCGCATATAAAATGGTCGTGTAAAGTAGTTTCGGTGACATGTATTCTTCTTCTGTGAAATCCTCTCCCAAACCTGCTGCTGCAATACTCGCGAGTTACTTGCTGCCCGGCTTCGAGTGCGTCAGGGTAGCTATGCGACCAAAGTTGACCGGTGGTATGACGAAATTTGACTGCCAACGCTCAATTTCAGTGCCCTCTTGTCGTCCTAGATACGATCGTCGTGCTAAGCCGTGTAGGGTTGAGTGTCATGTATTTCCGGTGTGGAATGCCAGTGCTACTGCCGTGAGATACAGACCTCCCACAACGGGTCCGTCTGTTGCCAAATAGTATATGTTTTGGGTTGATGATAAAATTTTGAGGCTTCCAGTACTCTGGCGTCAGTCCAGCAGCCCCAATGACGAGTTTCCCAGAGGCTAAATCGAGTTGTCAGTCTAGAGCAGCATTAGTCTCGGGACTACCAGCAATGGACTAGTGAGTACGGATTACAAGCAGGATCATGGTAGGGTGGGCGACGTGAGGTTTGACATGTAGACGAGTTGCCAGCTTCTGCCACTTGGAGCTATCACCGATATATGGGCATCATCTAGCATTACTAGTATATTTTCTTCCACAAGCTACCGGGCAAGATGCGTTTTCGATGGGTGCCGGAAAACTCCACCCAGGAAACATGGGGAACGCACTCACTCACCGCGAAGTCAGCACTGCTGATCTAATATACAACAAGGCAAGGAGATCCCGAGGCGGAAATAAGAAGCACGGCACAATGAAGGATGCGAATGGAAATGCAAGCGAATATCAGAATATGAGAAAAGGGGTGTCGGAGAGGGCAGTAGCAGCAGCAGTAGTAAGATGGTGGGATTGTGATGTCTGAAAACGCATCATCATCATCATCGTGAAGTGCAGATGCAGATGGGGCATTACAGCGCATTCCCATTTTCCCCTATTCTTTTTGGGAGTTGGTGGTTGGATGGTCGACATGACGTAGGAAGAAGGGGGCCAGGCGGGTCGAAAAGAAAGTGATGGGCGATTGGGAGATGGGAGTGGATGGGTGTGGGTGGAGGAGGGGAAGGGATGTGCGATTTTGCATGGCGTCGATGGCAGAGTCCCTGCAGTGGGCGGCATGGCTTGGAGATCGTGCTGGTGCTGGTGCTGGTGCTGTTACTATTACTGTAGTACTGTTACTGTTATTGTAGTACTGTTACTGTTATTGTACTGCTGTTACTGTTATCGTAGTGCTGTTACTGTTACTGTAGTGCAGGCACAACTAAACTTATCATATATGAGAAACAGGAACAGGAACAGTCAAAGTAACAACAGTAGCAACACCATCAGTACTTAGTAACAGCTGTGGTAAGCAACTCTACGGGTACGGACGGACACGGATCACGGATCACGGACGATGGAGCGCACGTTGAAGCGTGGCATGCAGCAGCGGTGGTGGTGTTCGCCCAGCCCCACCCGGGACGATCATTGCAGTTTGCGGAGTACAGCAACCAAGCAGCCCCGCTAGTAAAAGAAATCCGATGCGCCAACCAATCCCGCATCCGCCCTCAGACCTTGGGCGGGGGGTGGATTAGTCAGCCTGATCCACGAACACCCTTGCATACAAGTATAGCAGTAAAGTATATTCAACCCGCCCAACGCACTCGAAACGTGATCTGACATGCTTCAACATGGCGACACTAACGGACAAGTAAAGACCAATTGGGACTTCGTCTCGTGGCGTTTGGCTAAGCCAGTGTCTGCCAGCCGTGGCGCGCTAATGATCGAAAGGACGGGACGTATGTATTTAGTGAGTGAGGTCTAAGGAAGTAATGCTAGGGCATACCGAGAAGAAAGTTACACAGAAACATAGATAGTCTGTTCAAAGATCGTCGGAAGCATGAATTTATACCGTAAAATCTCAGACATTCAGCACAAGGATGTGCTCAAGCGCAATGGTCAAGGAAAATCACTATGCATACGTCCAGCAGTCCTGCGCTTGCAGATGCATATCGGACATACCGTTGCTCAATGGAACCAATGGTACTTGGGACCGATCTATTGCGTTTCATTTATATTTCGTGGCGAGAGGTACACCACATCTAAGGATACTCTAAGCTTAGTAGCGGACAGGGTGATCCTACAGCTCGCTCTTAGGCAAAGTTGCGACCTTCTCTTGGAAAAGCTTCTCTGCCTTGGACCACACCGGGTTCGACTTCCAGTTCTTCAACTCAAGAAGACTGGGTAGCAGGTCCTTGCTAAATGCCTCACTTGCTTCTCGCGGAAGCAGACTGGGCAAGTGATCAATGCTAATCACAGACAATGGAGATCCTTCTATCTCAACTGGCACGGTAGGGTTGGTGAATGTCGTGGCCACAGTGTAGACTGGCACTGGGTTGTGTGGGTTGGTTGTATCCGCGCTGACATCACAGATAACCGACAGCTTGCGATCCGGCGTATCTAAGCTCTGCAGGTCAACAAAGTTGGGAATCTTAGATGAGAGATATATGCAGTTGACAAATATGTCGCTCTCCACGATCTCTGAAAAGGGTCCACCCTTCTTGGTCTCAGCCATATCCCACTTCAACACATTCTCCGTAGGCACTCCAGCTCTCAAGCAGAGGTCAACAGCACCACTTCCGCAGCGTCCCAGAGCACCAATCACCAAGACTCGCGGGTCTTTGCCAGTCTTGGCCTTTCCTGCCGCAATGGCCTTCTTGACATCGACAATCAGAGCATCTTCGTTGGGGTAGCTCGATACGCTGGGGAATGGCTCGGAAGTAGGATGTGTGAGTTGCCATGCCCATGTCTCGAGAGCAAGAGCTGCACCAGCAAATCCGGCATGGTAACCAAAAGCTGCAACCCGAGTGTTCTTCTCGTTGGTGAGGAATTCGAGGTCAAGAAGGGTTCCCCCACCACGAGGGAAGCGCGAGAGAACCTTCTCCCATCCACCCTGTTGCTTGTAGCAATGTGCGAACTGGATATGCGTGTGCTTGAGGGGGACTAAGTTTATTGTTAGCACAACACATTTCGTTGGGGTTTTGCAAGCCTACATGTCTCAACAGGAAGCTCCTTCAATCCAATAATGATGTGATCTTCTGGTGCCTCTCTCCAGGTATTTTCTGGGACCAGCGTAGCTCCGATCTTCTCAAACTCCTCGTCATCAAAGATTCGCTCGGGGCTGCGTTCGACCCTGACTGTGTATCCAGCATCTATAAGTGTTTTCGCAGTTGTAGGTGTGAGCGCAGACCGATGCTCGAGGGCCTTGCCCACTAAAAGATGTCATTAGCAAGCTCCGCAACGTGAAGTCAGTAGCTGCTTACGCTCTGAACGAAGATGTAGTGTGACTCCCGACATAATTGTTGGATGCTTTTTAGATTTTGCAATTGTTCAATGGTTCAATTGGAACTAAAGATGGGTATGAGTCTTAAAATCAGCGAAATTCTGCCGCTTTTTAGGAAATATGATCTTGGCGGTGAGGTACGATTGAGATGTGTGGGGGGAGGATGCCGATATCGCCTGTAGGTTTAGCGAGAATGCCCCTGAAATTGGTCGTCGAGTGATCGAACTCCTACGGAATCTCAACTTTGAACTCAACCAGATTTGAAAACATACCAAATTGTATATTCCAGGGGGGGTAGACGAATCGAGCGGAAAGGTTGGATGGAGCCATTTCTAACGACTTATTTAGCTATGAACTGAATTCAACTGGGTGCTTCCTGCGTGAATCAAAACGTCTAACCCGGCGTGATTGGGTGGACTCAATATCTATTATAAACGTATCTATATCTTTCTAGCAACAGCTCTCAACCTCACGTACCCAATCCAATTCCCACCTCCAGGGCTAGCACACACACTCTGAAGAATATCACACGCCTCCCTCTCACACTCCTCCCTATCCTTTCCCTCCACCGCATCAAAGAACTGCTTCCCCATCAATTTCACCCAGCCTTCAATCCCTCCCACATCCGCTTTCGTCGGTCGATACTCGCGCTCAATCTTCTCCACCTTGAACCCCGTCTCCTCCAGCATCTTCGCCATCCAGATCTCGTCCGGGAAGAACCACGGATCCGCCTCTCTCGCCTTCTCAATCCCGATCCGCCGCGAGGTCACCGCGAGGAGCGTGCTTCGCATCTCGCCGCAGTTGCCCATCCCACCCATCTCAAAGACGAACGTGCCGGACGGCTTCAGCGCGTTGTACACGCCGGTGAACATATCCCGACGTCCGCTGTCGCGACGCAGGATCCAGTGCATAGCGGCGTTGGAAAACACCTTGTCGTAGCTCGACTGTTGCAGCGCGGCTTGGTGGATGAGCTTGGTGGCGTCGATCACTGTTCTTTCACGTCAGTGACGAATCGACTTTAGAGAAGAAGAAAAAGAAAAGTAAAGAAAAAAGAAAAAAGATAATAACAAGCAAACAGACCTTCAAAGGTACATATATCAGTGACGTTGGCTTTGAGAGCTTTTTCTTGCGACGTCTTGATCATGGCCGCAGAAAAATCGGTGCCGTGAATCTTGCCGCTTCCTTGCTTGAGCGTTTGGGCGATCTGGAGGTTGAGAACTCCATCTGGCGTATTCGTTAGCCAAATGCTGTGTCTTTTCCAAAAGTCCAAATCTGGTATTTGGGGAGAAGTCCGTTACCACCACAGCCGATATCAAGAATCAGATCATTGGGTTGTACGTCCAACCAGCCCAGAACTTTGGTAGCAAGTTTGGGGACGAATGATGCCGAGTTTTGATAAGCCTGTTTTGAGGTTAGTTATCATTGACTATTGATAATAACGAGGCTTAAAGATCCATCAACAATTTTGATAATGTGTACGAAATACACAGCTGTAGTTAGTAGCGTGGTTGAGACGGGCCGAAGAATGGGATATTGCAATTGGGATCTTACTTCCGAAGACCAGTGTTCCTCAGGCTTTTCCCCCATCATGAATTCTAGATTCAAGAAATAATTGATCAGACTTGTGTATTTACTAGAGGTTGGAAGTACTGTGGTTATAGGACTATATGAGATATCAAGAATGGGTGTGAAATGATGAAGGCGATACCGGAGGCGCGTCACTCTTTGCTACCCACTAATTGATCTATACTCTTGAATATTAAGTGTGAGCGGCGCTCGTTTGGAGGAATGCTCTATTTAATTAGATATATGACAATCATGCTATGACCTCTCTTTTTTAGATCCCTTCTTGGCCTTTTTATTGTCCTTCTCGCCTAACTCTTGTTGATATATCTCCGCAGCAGTTTCACCAGCCTTCCTTTTCTTCGTGCTCTTAACACTTACCTAAACTCGGTTAATATCAAGAAGGGATAGTATGTATACCAGAAACACATACCACTACATTCTTCTGACCACCCTTCGTTGCACTAAGCACTTGCTTTTCCGCGGAAGCCCATCCTGGAGCTCCCTCTTCAATCTCATATCTATCTAAAGGTAGCGCATCGATCATTTGTCTCTGCTTCTCCCTCAGGGCTGCCATTGCTTCATCACCTCCCTCCTCAAGCTCCTCTGCCAGACCGGTCTCCAAGGGCGCAAATTGGGTATCGATAACTTCATCATCAAACGCCCCACTTGCATCTTCCCGACTTACACCAATTGTGTCACGAGCGGGCATGTTGGCTTCAATCGCTCCAGATACCAATGCACTAAAGTGTGAACTCATCTTGCGCATGATCTTGGTGAGCATTGCAAGCAATTGGGATGAAGGTAGATTTATTTCGGCCTCAATTGAGGAGATATCCTTGTGCTGAAGTCCCAGTGCCAGCAATATGGATTGCTGTATACCGCTTAGCTTAATAGCGCCGAGTCTACCAGTGAAGTACGCCATCGCAAGCCTTCGGATCAGATCGCGTATAACCCGATAATCAAGCAAACTGTTTGCATATGCCTCTAAGCGTTTGAGATCATAAGGAGTCAGAAGAATGTCCAAATCATTCTTCGACAGAGGCTTGGGTGAGTCTGAAGTATCGAGTTTGGAGCCAGCCTTGGAAGACTCATCAATGCTAAGTGCAAGAATGGGTGGAAAGACTTTGAACTCATCGGCAAGAAGCTCTAAGAAGCGCATATGGAAGTCTTTTGCAAAAGCTCCGATACCTGCGTCCTCGTTATTGTCTAGAGGCCGTAACATAACACAAGTATGTTCTCCTGTCAGGTCATTAGGAGTCTGTCGTAGATAAACAGGAGAGAAAGAAGCTCGTTTCCAAAATCGATGCAGAGGCTGTGTAAGACCATAGCTTACACCGATATAATGTAGTCTATCAGGTCGTGTCTCGGCGAGTTTAGTAAAGAGAGGGGGCATTTTCCGGATATCTCTAACTTTGATATCATCGGCTAGCAAAGAGGCATTGGCAAGTTCGGAATCTGTCACTCGGGTGATGATCTCATCAACGTAGCCACCCGAACCTTCAGAAAGATTGGCGAATTTGCCTTCGTAAAAGTCGGTGAGGAGTTCCATCGCCTTGGATCCATATCCCATCTTGATGTAATCAGGGTTCGTTGCAATTCGTACAATCCGTGCACCCGATAAACCAGCGAAGCTCTGCTCTTGGAACTGCTCGCTAATCACCCATGGAATGAGGTCGCCGGCCGCCCTTCTACCCCTGCTTAAACTGTTAAGCACGCTTTCTTTGCTGATTTGTCCTTCCAGTGCTACTTGTATAACGCATAGTGGCTCGGGAAGTTCTGGACTATCTTCTGCAATTGGAGGTATCAATACAAACAATTGGTGTGCAGGAGCGTCACTCATGAGCTGCAAATCATCAGGCGAGTTCTTATAATGACTTGCAACGTAGAGTGCAATCATTTGCTGTAGGAACTTTTCGGATAGCGGATGAAAAGAGAACAATGTGTCACGGTTGACCTTCAGCAATTGACATTGCGACGGATCGGGACATCCTTGCATTGTATTAACACTTGAGCGTGGAAGGTCGGCATCTAAGCAAAGGAGAGAGTTCAGCCATTTCTCAACGGAGTCACCTTTCGTGTATCGAATTGGCTCCTCTAACTTGATTTCTGTAAGCGATCGACCAATTTCATTGTTGGCCTTATTGATGCCTCTAGATTCCTCCTTGAGTTGTTTTATCAACTTCAGAGATAATGATCTACCGGTCCCTTCGTATCCATTGATCGTAGATGCCATGAAAACTAGGTATGGGCCAATAAGTTTTCTGACAAGAGGAAGTGGTATTGCTGCGGCTTCATCAATGACGAGGAGTTCTGCTTGGCCTAAGACATGGGCATCTTGTGGTCGAATGTACTGAATGGTTTGGCGATGTTCTCGGTGAATGTTTATTCGTACAATCGCTTTGTTGAAATCTGGATTCGTGGACTGAATAATCGTATAATCAATGTGGTCCATATAACCAAGAGCATCGAAGCCTTTAAAGATGAAATCCCAGAATGTTTTCAAATTCTCTGGACTAGGAGATGTAACGAATATATTACCGTATCCATGGGCTACAGCTGCAGCGACCGCCACTCCTAAAGCTGCTGATTTGCCACGTCCACGGGCGGCGGTAAGTGTTACCGTACTCCTCAGAGTCTTTCCCGCAATGACAGTAACAAATTGCTTGAGGGCTTTGGCTTGGTCTACAGTTTTTGCCAGGTTGACCAGCGCCCCGGTTGGTTGCGTATCTTGTAGTTCCTCTTTCAAATTCTCGAGCTCGATCTGCGAAGGAGTTTTCTTCTCATCAGGAGCGGCATCTGGTAAGGCACGTACGTTCTTTCCACCTGAAATTGGAAGAACGTTCATCTCATCATCCAAAACCAGACACGAATCATTCTTGCCTAGCGATAATATGAATCGTTCGTTGAATCTAGCAGTAACGTCGTTGTGTGCTTCCGTTCGATACCGGGAGTGTACGTCCATTGAAAGGGTGTAAAGTTGCTTTAGACTGTTCATTCCCTTCAACAATAACACCACAATACCTCCCCCTTCCACAGTCTCAATGGTGCGTGCCAACAAATTTGGTGTAATCGCCTCAAAATCCTGCAATATACACATTCCATAGGTGTTTCCCAAGATTTTTTCTGTCTCCTTGTAGTAGACATATCGTATATTGTTCAACGAAACGAAAAGCTCGAATGCATCTTCAGTATTAGCCTCTCTTATGCCACGTTTGATCTCTTTTTTTATTTTCTGCTCGCGTTTCTTCCGGTGACTGCGCCATTAGAATTAGTAAGATTGTTAGAGGCGCTCAAGCGTTCATTGTTCGCTCGTACCTGGTGAATCCCAACAGGTTCTTCTTGTATGCCCACAGAACCGATCGATTCTGTATCTTCTGGTCTAATCCAGACAGTATGTGGTATAAGTTTACAATAACATCCTTAGAGTGGTCTCCCACAACTACCACAAAACTCCGCTTCTTTTCCTGCACATTGTTTTTAAGGAGCGCTTGTATGCGCGAGTCTCTGAGAATTGTTAGCTACTGGTCAAATAATTTGAATGTCTAAGTGAAGTAACACATCAAAGAGCCCAGATATACTTACAATGCCTTGGTAGCCATAACTCCAAATATCGGAACAGAATGGGACTGTTGCGGCCGATTGTTAGAATCGCAGTTGGGACTAAACTTTTTTTCGGAAGCTGTCTGATAAGATCTCGGTCGCGCTAAGATAAGAAGTGCCAACCCCACACGAGGCTGATATTCTTGGCATCATATTTTCTCAAATTTGTACATGTCATTTTGTCTTGCTCAAATAAAGCGTGTAAGAGTCGATAAATGAGATATCATACTTGGATTTAATTGGGCAGGTGAATGCACATTTTTCATTATTAGTAGTACTATAAACTCAATTCTATATAGAATCGCTAGTCTATTGAAGAGATTCGATTACAAGAGCTGATGCTCCACCACCACCATTGCAAATTCCAGCAACTCCAATCTTTCCATTTTGCTCCTTAAGGACGTTGATGAGTGTCGTTACGATTCTTGCACCTGAGCAGCCAAGGGGATGGCCAATGGCTACTGATCCACCATTGACATTCACCTTAGCTTCGTCCAGGCCAAGAATCTTCATGTTCGCGAGAGCTACAACAGAGAAAGCTTCATTGATCTCATAGAAATCCACATTTGAAGACTCGATCTTAGCATGCTTGATTGCCTTGGGAATTGCCAAAGCTGGTGCGGTGGTGAATTTGCTGGGCTTATGCGCAGCATCTCCCCATCCAAGAATCTTTGCTAAAGGCTTCAAGCCCAACTCCTTCAGCTTAGCTTCTGATACAAGAACCAAAGCAGATGCTCCATCGTTGATTGGTGCAGCATTAGGAGCAGTGACAGTTCCACCGTTTGGCAGGAAAGCTGGTCGCATAGCCTTCAATTTTTCGATGTTGAGGTTCTTCACTTCGTCATCTCTCTCGACTTTGATTGCTGGCTTACCACGGCCGCCGCTTACTTCCACAGGTATGATTTCGTTTTTGAACAGACCGGCCTCGGTGGCTTTTTGTGCCTTTTGGTACGATTTAATGGCATATTCATCTTGTTGTTCCCGAGTAATGGAATGGTCCTGAGCACATTCTTCTCCAGCCAGACCCATGTGTTCCTTCTTGCCATAGGCATCAGTCAGTCCGTCCTTAAGAACACCATCGACAAGAGTCTGATCGCCGTATTTTGCGCCAGCTCGAAGCACTGGCAAGTAATGGGGAACATTCGACATGGATTCGGTGCCGCCTGCAACGACGATATCTGCATTACCGGTCATAATGGTCTGCGCTGCGAGGATGATCGCCTTGAGCCCGGAGGCACATACTTTGTTCACAGCAGTGCAAACAGTTGCTTCACTCAAGCCTCCAGAAATGGCAGATTGCCTAGCTGGATTTTGGCCGAGACTGTTTCTTTGTTAGCTATGCGCAAATATAAGCATTGAGAAGAAAAACTTGCTTTGCAGATAGGACATTTCCAAAGAAGACTTCCTCAACATCCTCAGGCTTGATCTCTGGTACACGTTCAACGGCACCTGAAAATGTTAGCTACATATTATAGACATTACGATGTCCCGTAAAACTAACCCTTGATAGCAAGTCCACCGAGTTGAACAGCAGACAAGCTCGAGAGGGAACTAGATTGTCAGTACTCCGGAATCGGGCAAAAGGGCATATTTTAGAAATCCATACCCTAAGAAAGATCCAATAGGAGTTCTGACAGCAGACACAATATATACTGGTGGTAAAGAAGACATGATTTATTGGATATTAAAGATTTCCACTGAGACTGAAGAAATTTGGGGAGAGGGTAATTTAAGTCAAAAGGGGGAGCTGCTCTCAACAATAAAAAGGTGTGGTGGGGGACGGCGGGCCATAACTTTGCGCCTTCACCGCTACCACCTCCAGCACTTCTTTCCCCTGACCCTAACATCTAACCCCACCTGGTACCTTGGGGAGCTGCTGTGTAACGATTTGTTTTCGTTAGGAAAGGATATCATGCCACCCAAGTGAATTTTTGACCACCAAATCTAAGATGTACAGGAGGTCTATCATACGAGGGATCGATCGATCGCTGCAATAAATTTAATTAATGTTGAAACCAAATCCAGAGCCAGCTGTGCAAGGCTGAATCATGTGACTTTCGTATGAACTACCAGTCAGCCTTGCTGGTAGGGGCTAACCATATAGGGTAAAAGTGCGACAGACAGAGCTTCCAAAAAAGTTCGGCGAAGCCAATGTTGTGTTCTGTTATCCCAATTCAATACCGTATCTCCCATCACTTCGCTCAACATGGATGATCTTTACGACGAGTAAGTCCTCTTGCTACTTTACTATATTTAGAAACTAATGATGTTCTTAGATTTGGTAATTTTATTGGAGAGGCAGAAGAATCCGAGGAAGATAGTCAACATGGAGTCGACGCGGGTGATTATGTGTATGACGATGACCCAGAGGATGCGCCTGACGTAACGGGTCAGGAGCTGATGGAGATTGATGGTCTGTAACCCTCTTTGGAATTCAATTCACAAGCTAACTATACTCTAGATGAGGGGCCTTCAAATGCGGTAATCCTACACGAAGACAAGCAGTATTATCCTACTGCGCAGCAAGTATATGGAGAAGATGTAGAAACTATGGTACAGGAGGAGGATGCGCAACCATTGACAGAACCCATTATTGCGCCAGTAGAACAGAAGAAGTTTACTATACAGGAAGCAGACCTTCCTCCGGTTCATTTCGATCGCACTTTCATGACAGATCTTATGAATTATCCCGATCAAATTAGAAACATAGCATTTGCAGGCCATTTAAACCATGGGAAAACCGCGCTTATGGACATGTTGGTTCTGGAGACTCACGATATTTCGGACCGATTGGAGAAGAAGATTGGTAGAAAGAGGGACGAGCAGTTACGATATACCGATGTACACATGTTGGAGCGGGAAAGAGGGCTGTCCACGAAGTCCGCTCCGATGAGTCTAGTTCTGCAAAACACCCGAGGAAAATCGCATCTGCTTAATATTATAGACACGCCAGGTCACGTAAATTTCGTAGATGAGGTTGCTTCGTCTTTGAGACTTGTCGACGGTGTAGTTTTGGTTGTGGATGTTGTGGAAGGAGTGCAGGTCAATACAGAGCAAATCATAAAACACGCAATTCTGGAGGGCCTACCTTTGACGCTGGTGGTCAACAAGATGGATCGACTGATTTTAGAGCTCAAACTACCACCAACGGATGCGTATTTTAAGCTCAAACACGTTATTGAGGAAGTCAACACCATGATTGAAAATACGTTGCCCGGTCAGGGTGAAAAAAGACGCTTGAGTCCAGAGAAAGGAAACGTTCTTTTTGCTTGCAGTAGCATGGGTTGGTGCTTTACGTTGCAGTCTTTTGCCAAATTGTACGCCAACCACTATTCAAACACTAAACCTGGTCAAGGACTCGACGCGCACGAATTAGCCAGGAGATTATGGGGAGACGTGTTCTATAATCCCAAAAAACGGTCATTCACCCGAAAGGCTGTAGAGCAAGGTGCACCACGGTCCTTCGTGCATTTTGTCTTGGAGCCTATATACAAGTTATTTTCTCATACTATAAGTGAGAGTCCCGAGGACCTAAAAGACACCCTTGGTGAGCTTGGGATTGTTCTGAAGCCCTCTCAATTCAAGACGGATGCCAAGGTTCTCTTGCAACTTGTTTGCGAAAGATTCTTTGGAAATTCTAGTGGGTTCGTCGACATGGTTGTTGACCATATACCCTCTCCAGTCGAAGGAGCGGAAGCCAAGCTCGAGAGATATTACACTGGACCATTGGATACAAAGGTGGCACAAGCCATAAGGGAATGTGACCAAGACGGACCTTTGATTGTTCAGGTTACTAAGCTCTTCAACACAAGCGACGCTACCGGCTTCCATTCTTTTGGAAGGATTATGAGTGGAACTGCTCGGCCGGGTATGCAAGTAAGAGTGTTAGGAGAAGGCTATTCTATTGATGATGAAGAGGATATGGCCATGGCAACAATTTCAGATGTTTGGATTGCGGAATCACGGTACAACATTCCCACGGATGGCATTCCGTCCGGAAACTGGGCACTGTTAGGAGGAGTCGATAACTCGATTGTGAAATCAGCCACAATAGTTTCTCCAACACTACCCGATGATGAAGAAGCCTATATTTTTAAACCCGTTGTTCATTTCACGGAGTCAGTCTACAAGGTTGCTATTGAGCCAATCAACCCATCAGAACTACCAAAGATGCTGGATGGTCTTAGAAAAATCAACAAAAGCTACCCCCTCATCACTACCAAAGTCGAAGAATCAGGAGAGCACGTTATTCTTGGGACGGGAGAGCTATATATGGATTGCGTACTACACGACTTGCGTCGGCTGTACGCAGAAATGGAGATTAAGGTATCTGATCCAGTCACTCGATTCTGCGAAACGGTCGTGGAGACTTCAGCCATCAAGTGTTACGCACAAACTCCGAACAAGAAGAACAAGATTACCATGGTAGCAGAACCCTTGGATAGTGGTATTGCTGAAGATATCGAGAGCGGCAAAGTCAGCATAAAAAGTCCCGTGAGGGTCATTGGAAAGTTCTTTGAAACGAACTATGGATGGGATTTGTTGGCATCGCGGAACATTTGGGCATTTGGTCCTGATGATCTAGGACCAAACGTTCTCCAGAACGATACTTTACCGTCGGAAGTAAGCCTTCTACCTCCTACTCCTCATCCCAAGCATCCACTAGAGACTTTAGTCGGTCCTTTTATTTCATACTAACTGATCGACAGGTGGATAAGAAACTTCTTGATTCTGTCAAAGATACTATTCGACAAGGTTTTAGCTGGGCAACCAGAGAAGGTCCGCTTTGTGAAGAACGTAAGTGGTTCCCCTTAAGCTTTCCTTGATTTGACGTTGATTATACCTTCCTTTGTTCTCCATTGGTTCACCGATTGAGCTTTCACTGACCACCCTTGCAGCAATCCGGAACAGCAAATTCAAGATCATGGATGTCACCTTGGCTCCCGAAGCGATTTTCCGGGGAGGCGGCCAGATCATCCCCACTTCCCGCCGGGCATGCTACTCCTCCTTCTTGATGGCATCTCCACGACTAATGGAGCCGGTATACTCATGTTCTATGACAGGTCCTGCAGATTCGGTAACCTCGTTATACACTGTACTGGCCCGCCGACGTGGACATGTACTACAGGACGGTCCTATCGCTGGTACTCCTCTTTACCGGGTCAGTGGTCTCATACCAGTCATTGATTCGTTCGGTTTCGAAACCGATTTGCGCATTCACACTCAAGGTCAGGCTACCGTGAGTCTAGTGTTCGACCGTTGGAGCATTGTTCCTGGCGATCCTCTTGACAAAGATGTCATTCTGCGTCCCCTGGAGCCTGCTAGTGCTCAGGCCACAGCAAGGGATTTTGTACTCAAGACCAGGAGGAGAAAGGGGTTAAGCGAGGATGTCAGCGTTGCTAAGTTCCTAGAACCAGAGCTTTTCGCAAGCCTTCGCGACTCGGGTCTGCTGGATGGTTGAATAAAGAGCAGTCACACCTGATTGTTCTGGAGTTGGTGGATTATATGGTCTGAAATGGAAACAAACCGGTTTCCTGGCGTTCCGATTCGCATTTATGTATGATAGTTCCAACACATTAGGAGGACCTTATACGCTTCATGAAGCATAGGATAGACATAGAGATTATAATCTCACATGTTCATTCTCTCAGCGTATCTTTGCTCGTATGGATCTTCAACTTACATCGAGCTAATTGACGACTTCCCATTTGCCCGCCTGAGTATTGACGAACTTAGTATTCTTGATTCGTATATGTACACTAATCAGCTATTCCACAAATCCCCTAAATCGTGATTGGCGACTCCCCTCCCCCCGAGCCGGTAAACTTTTTTGATCCTGTCTACTCTAACCCGTCGTCATCCCCCTTATTAGCTCGACCCACCCGTCAAGATTACCACGAGGGCCCCACGAGGGGCCTTGTGCTCTAGTTTCCCTTCCCAGGACCCGAAGTTGCCGGTGCGTTATTACTATAGGGAAGAGAACCCATGGTTAATTCAGCCCGCCAGTGGTTCTTCTCTATGCTCCATAAGTTAAGTGGTGATTACAATTGGCATGGCATGGCGCATTAGAGCAGGAACTCAGTTACCAGCCCCCTCGCCCTTGACATCCGCTGCTGCGGGAGGTGCGTGAACGCTTGGTAGGGTACTAAAGATCCAACCAAAAAAGCCAACTGGTATGAAGAAGAGGAGGCGTAAGACAAAGGGAGGGAGAGAGAAATGGAAAGCCTCATTACCGAGGCGCCACGGTTTTGTTTATAACGTCTGGTTGATATACCCAGGGGAAGGGAGGAAACTAAACTGAAGGGGGGGAAACGGGATTGTTACTGGGTTGTTATCTAACAACGTCCTAACTAGCTTTGAATAAACCCTTCTTTCCCTATAGCTGGGGGTGGGGATCTGTTATATCCAAAACGACTAAAAGTAAGGAATATATGTCAGCATTTGTGAAATTCTTGACCTTCCTTCTCACCTCCCTAAAAGAGCAAGATTTACAGGTCAAAGGGTAGGGTTTAGACGTTAGGTGTTAAAAGACGCATCGATTGGTCAGCCCAGTTGAATTAGACTTTCTTTTTCTTACCCCTTCTTGCAAACGAGAGAAAAAAGGGAGGGGACTGATTACGTTGCGCGTGCTTGCTGGGTAAATTGGTCCCTGGAAGTGGCGCGCATGCGTGCTTGATAATTGTTTGGGACACCGCCCAAAACGGCCGTTTC
>Ga0247810_10000480_pt1 | contig 42579 bp, 31 predicted proteins | sample UWRJL119311C1_FD_179918 | JGI IMG/M metagenome (GOLD analysis project Ga0247810, IMG submission 179918) | Plant litter microbial communities from Arlington Agricultural Research Station in Wisconsin, United States - UWRJ-L119-311C-1 | ecosystem: Environmental > Terrestrial > Plant litter >...
CTTTTTGGTAAGAGCGTTCGGAGATGTGCCGTTACAACATATAGATCTTGTAAACAGGGCACCAAAAGCTCAGGTATACGATTATATCGAGCAGGATCTTCTTGACGCAATACAGGCACTGCCGGAAAAAAGCGATTACGCTTCTGCAGATTTGGGTAGGGCTACAAAAGGTGCTGCAAAAGCATTGTTGGCAAAAGTATATCTGTATCAAAAGGATTGGCAGAATGCATATGATTACGCAAGCCAGGTAATCGGTTCAGGCCAATATGGTATGGAGCCTGATTACGCACAAATTTGGAGAGCAAGTAAAGAAAATGGTATAGAATCAATTTTCGAAGTTCAGGCTCGTGGTGAATCTGTAGCCCATGGAGTACAGCAATACTCAGAAACTCAGGGAGCACGTGGCCCAAGTGGTTGGGGATGGGGATTTAACACGCCTTCACAAAATCTGCTTGACGCGTATAATGCAGAAGGTGATGCAATCAGAAGAGATGCAACTATTATTTTCGCCGGTGAAACTTTATGGGACGGACGTGTCGTAAGTGCATCCGTAGAAAATCCGAGATACAATGAAAAAGCCTATTCAAGCGCAAATGCAGGTGCCGGAGATGGCGATAAAAACATAAGAGTTCTAAGACTTGCTGAAATTTACCTGATCCAGGCTGAAGCAGCAAATGAATTGGGGAATTCATCTGGAGCATTAACAGCTCTAAAAGTAGTCCGCGACAGGGTTAATTTACCAGCAATAACTACAACTTCCCCAACAGAACTTAGAAACCTGATCTGGAAAGAAAGAAGGCTGGAATTGGCCTTCGAGCATGATAGATGGTTTGACTTGGTGCGAACAGGTCAGGCACAGCAGGCAATGCAGGCTAACGGAAAAACTTTCGTTGTTGGAAAACACGAACTGTTCCCTATTCCCAACCTACAGATCAATCAAACACCGGCAATGACCCAGAATCCTGGTTATTAATTTGATTCAACCCAGCCTTATCCCGATTGGGATAAGGTTTTTTTTAAACTATCCAAATACTGATTCATGAATAATTTTATTCTCATAATTCTTCTCGCCCTTAGCAGCTGTGGCTCGGGATCATCTCCTAATGATGACGTTGGCGCAACTCCTGATCCTACAGTACCTGTAACACCTCTTACTGATGAGCAGTTAATGGAAGTAGTAGAAAAACAGACCTTCAGGTATTTCTGGGACTATGCAGAACCCAACTCTGGCCTGGCAAGGGAACGCTACCATCCTGATGGTGTATATCCTTCCAATGATGCACATATTGTTACTACCGGTGGTTCAGGATTTGGACTAATGTCAATCATTGCGGGAATTTCAAGGGGATATGTCACCAGGGCAGAAGGAATACAAAGGCTTAATAAGATAGCTGATTTCCTAAATACAGCCGATCGTTTCCATGGGGCATGGCCACACTGGATAGACGGAAATACAGGTCATGTAAAACCTTTTGGTGTTAAGGATAATGGGGGCGACCTCGTAGAAACCTCATTTCTTACTGCAGGTATGATTACCGTACGTGAGTTTTTTAAAACAGGAACACCAGAAGAACAAGCTTTGGCACTAAAATATGATACCCTCTGGAAAGGTGTTGATTGGGATTGGTACAGAAACGGACAAAATGTATTGTACTGGCATTGGTCGCCTGATTATGACTGGCAAATGAATTTTCCATTAAAGGGGTATAACGAATGCCTGATAACCTATATCATGGCAGCCTCATCACCGACACATGCTATTACTGCTGCACCTTACCATCAGGGATGGGCGGATAACGGCAATGTAGTATCTGCAAATACCAAATACAATCTGCCTTTAATTCTAAAGCACAATGGGGCAGAAGCGACAACCGGACCTTTGTTCTGGGCACATTATTCGTACCTCGGACTTGATCCAAACACACTAAACGATCAATACGCCAATTATTGGGATGTAAACCTAAACCACACCAAGATAAATTATTTATATTGTGTAGAAAACCCAAAGAAATTTGCAGCCTATGGCGCTGACTATTGGGGTCTTACCGCTTCTTATTCAAGAAATACAGATGGTACCACAGGATATGATGCCCATATGCCATCTAATGACAAAGGTGTTGTTTCTCCTACAGCTGCGATAAGTTCAATTGTGTATACACCAACTGAATCCATAGCGGCGATGAGGAATTTTTATACCAATTACAGCGCCCAGCTTTGGGGACCTGCCGGTTTTTACGATGCGCACAGCAAACAATACAACTGGTCTGCAAAACAATACCTCGCAATCGATCAGGGACCACAAGTCGTAATGATAGAGAACCATCGTTCCGGACTGCTGTGGAGTCTATTTATGAATGCACCAGAAGTCAAGCAAGGACTTACTAAACTAGGGTTCCATTCCGGTAAATACAATTTATAGTCTTACAGGAATACAAAATAATATACAATAAAAATGCTCTCTCAGCCATATAATAAAAAATAATACAGCATGAAAAACAAACTGATAATCCTGCTTTTAGCCACCACTGTAGTTTCGGGTTACGGTCAAAAGAAACAGAATGCAATACAAAAAATAAAGCCTAAAAAAGAATTTGTTGCTGAACTGATGGCCAAGATGACGGTAGACGAAAAAATCTATCAGCTGGTACAGTTTACCTCAGATGGAACCGTTACTGGCCCTAAAACAGGAGATAATTATATCACCAGGATCAAACAGGGAAAAGTAGGCTCTGTTTTAAATGCAACCGGAGCTGCCAATACACGTGAAATCCAAAAGATTAATCTTGAAAGCTCAAGACTCAAAATACCATTGATATTCGGACACGATGTGATCCATGGTTATAAAACAATTTTCCCGATCAACTTGGGAATGGCTGCTTCATTTGACCTTAAAGCAGTTGAACTTGCCGCAAGGGTAGCAGCAAGCGAAGCTTCTGCAGGTGGGGTACACTGGACCTTTGCACCTATGGTCGATATTGCACGTGATCCCAGATGGGGACGCGTATCAGAAGGTACAGGTGAAGATGTATTCCTTACTTCCAAAATGGCTGTAGCTAACGTAAAGGGCTTTCAGGGAGATGATTTGTCAAAAAACAATACTATCCTTGCCTGTGTTAAACATTTCGCCGCTTATGGAGCCGCCGAAGCCGGACGGGATTATAACACGGTTGATATGTCTGAAAGGGTGCTTCGTGATACTTACTTGCCGCCATTTAAAGCAGCTGCTGAAGCAGGTGCCAAAACATTTATGGCCTCGTTCAATGAAATCTCGGGCGTTCCCTCTACTGCAAGTAAGTTCCTGCTTAGGGATGTTCTAAAAGGGGAGTGGAAATTTGACGGTATGGTGGTTTCTGATTATACAGGAATCAATGAAATGATTGCACACGGCTATGCCAAAGACGAACAGGATGCTGCACAGTTGGCACTAAATGCTGGTCTGGATATGGATATGGTCGGAGGTGTATATATGAATACGCTGAAAAAATCATATGACGAAGGGAAAGTGTCAATAGACGTGATTAACGATGCCTGCAAAAGGGTATTGGACGCTAAATACGACTTAGGTCTGTTTGAAGATCCTTATCGTTATTCTGATGTAAAACGAGAAAAGGAAACTATATACAAACCGGAATTCCTCGAAGCAGCCGCAGATGTAGCAAGAAAATCTATGGTTTTGCTTAAAAATAATAACAATACGCTTCCACTAAGGAAAGACCAGAAAATAGCATTCGTCGGGCCATTGGTAAGTGACGAGTTCAATATAATCGGTTCCTGGGCAGCCTTAGGTGAAAGGGATGGTTTTGCAACCAGCGTTAAGGAGGGTGTGAGTAAGCTTATCGGTACATCTTCAAAAGTTACTTTTGATAATGGCGTTGAACTACAGGGTACTAAAAAAGACCAAATGCAGCAGGCATTGGACAATGCTAAAAAAGCCGATGTTATTGTTGCCGTGATGGGTGAAAGGGAAAACCAGACAGGCGAAGCAGGTTCACAGACGAATATCGATCTGCCCGCAATCCAAAAGGAGTTTCTGATAGAACTTAATAAGTTAGGTAAGCCAATTGTATTGGTACTTATGAATGGAAGGCCCTTGACGCTTTCATGGGAGAATGAAAATATGGATGCAATACTCGAAACCTGGTGGTCTGGTACACGTGGCGGTGAGGCAATCGCCCAAACACTGTTTGGAGATAATAATCCTAATGGAAAATTGCCAATATCGTTTCCAAGAAATGTAGGGCAGGTGCCTATTTATTACAATCATAAAAGTACTGGGCGTCCTTACCTGGGAGTTAAAGACCCTGAACAAAAATACAAATCAAGATATACAGATGTTGATAATAGTCCACTATACCCATTTGGATTCGGTTTAAGTTATACGACATTCTCTTATGCGAATCTTAAGGTTTCGGCTGCTAAAATTGGTTTTAATGGAAAATTAAAGATCAGTGTAGACGTAACTAATACAGGAAATTATGACGGTGCCGAAGTCGTACAGTTATATGTAAAGGATTTGGTGGCATCTATAACAAGGCCTGTAAGGGAACTGAAGGGTTTTGAAAAGATAACACTTAAAAAGGGAGAGAAAAAAAGCGTTTCGTTTGAGATCTCTTCAGAAGACCTGAAATTTTATAATCTCGACATGAAAAATGTAGCCGAACCCGGTGATTTTGAAGTTTTTGTAGGCGGGAACTCGGATGCGACACTAAAAGGAAAGTTTGAGTTAGTTAAATAATTGAGTTTTATTTTCTTGTTTTGAATGCCCTTTAGCTTATAGCTAAAGGGTTTTTCATTTAAAGACGGTTAATTATTTGTACTTTTAGCAAATCAAAAATTAACTGTATGAAACCTATTTTTTCGTTTATGCTGGTTTTAATAACCGGACTTATTAATGCCCAGACTGTTCAGTCGCCTTCTAAAGAGATTACGCTTGATTTCAAACTTACAAATGGCAAACCTGCCTATACCGTTACCTACAAGAATAAGCCCGTTGTACTCGAAAGTTTATTAGGGGTCAAATTAAAAGAAACAACAGACCTGGCTTCCGGATTTACTGTTGTAAATACTAAAAATGCTACTTTTAATGAAAGCTGGAAGCCGGTATTAGGCGAGCAGTCATCAATTGTAAACCATTATAACGAACTTACAGTAGCGCTCAACCAACAGGCTACAGGAAGAAAAATCAATATCATATTCCGCGTTTTTAATGAAGGTATAGCATTCAGATATGACTTCCCTAAACAAAAGGACCTGAACTATTTCGTTATTTCTGATGAGGTTACCCAATTCAATCTTACTGCCGATCATAAAGTATTCTGGATTCCAGGTGATTTTGACAGCCAGGAATATGTATACAACGAAACAAAATTGTCCGAAATAGATACTGATAAACTAAATACCAATAACGGCATTGCATTAAAATCTATTGGAGGTAAATATGTGGTGCAGTCGCCTTTAATGATGAAATCAGCCGCTAAGCTGTATCTGAATATATTTGAAGCTGCAGTAGTAAATTATCCCGTAATGCATTTGGATGTAGACGTAAAGAACTTTAGGCTAACGGCTAAATTGGTTCCTAACGCAATAGGTGACAAAGCCTATCTACAGGCTCCATGTGTATCACCTTGGCGTACTGTTATGGTAAGTGATGATGCAAGGGATATCGTTAGCTCTAAAATGATACTGAACCTAAATGAACCTTCACAAATAGACGATACCTCATGGATCAAACCAATGAAATATGTCGGGATCTGGTGGGAAATGCACGTAGGTAAGTCAACCTGGGACTATATGGGCTCCCAAAATGCTTCTAATGTATTGGACCAAAACCTAAAGCCTGGCGGCAAACACGGTGCGACTACTGAAAATACAAAAAGATATATTGACTTTGCTGCTAAAAATGGCTTTGATGGCGTACTTGTGGAAGGTTGGAATACCGGATGGGAAGACTGGGCAGGAAACTGGAAAGAAGAAGTATTCGATTTCGTTACTCCTTATCCGGACTTTAATATTAAAGAGGTTTCAGATTATGCGAAATCTAAAGGAGTAAAGATGATCATGCACAATGAGACATCTGGCTCTGTGGCCAACTTTGAAAGGCATATGGACCGGTCCTTCGAAAATATGGTTAAATACGGCTATCCGGCTGTTAAAACAGGTTATGTAGGAAGAATTATCCCAAGAGGAGAATTTCATGACGGACAAACAATGGTAAACCATTTCAATTATGCTGCAAGAAGAGCCGCTGATTACAAATTGATGATCAACTCACATGAGTCTTCCAGACCAACTGGTTATAGCAGGACATATCCAAATTACGTAGCTGCAGAAGCAGCAAGGGGTAATGAATTTAACGGATGGAGCAGTGGTAATCCACCAATGCACGAGACTATTCTTCCCTTTACAAGACTGTTAGGAGGTCCAATGGACTATACGCCTGGTATCTTTGAGGTTAAAATGAGTTTTTACGATCCTAAAAAAACAGAACAAGTACAGACAACGTTGACCAAACAACTTGCATTATACATCACTATGTATTCTCCTATACAAATGGCTGCAGATTTACCGGAAAACTATGAGAAATATCCGGATGCATTTCAGTTCATTAAAGATGTGGCGGTAGATTGGCAGGAATCCAAATATCTCGAGGCAGAGCCGGGTGATTATCTGACTATAGTACGTAAAGCTAAAAACTCAGAGAAATGGTTCTTAGGAGCAATCACTGATGAGAATGCGAGAAAAACAACCATCGCTCTTGACTTCCTCCCTAAAGGACAAAAGTTCAAAGCTATTATTTATGAAGATGCAAAGAATGCCGACTGGAAGAAGAATCCAATTGCATACAGCATCAGGACTGTTGAGGTAACATCCAAAACAAAACTCAATCTCGTATTGGCACCGGGAGGCGGAACAGCTATAAGTTTCGAACCTGTTAAATAAACAGCCGAAAACGATTCCATTGCAATAATCCAATATAACAGCTATAAATCTTATGTTCATTATGACCATAATTTTTATGGCTGCTTTGTTTTCAAATGATACCTGAAGTCCAATTGGGCCAAGTAAAATTTTCAAACTTAAGAGTAAGTGCCACAATTTGATAAATGGTCTTAAAATACGTTTTAAAAGCCTAAATTTTATGCGGCTTATTGCTTGTGAAATCGTTTTCGTTAATAACTTAATCCTATACCTATTGTACAGTATGGTTATATAAATGATATTTATAAAAAATTTATAGATATTTTAAAGTATCCTGAATTTTTTAAACAACAAACCGTTATTTTTTATATTTTCTTTTAACCACATTATTATTTAATCTAACCAAAACAGTATGAGTTCTGCAAATTCACAAACAAAATGGGGACAGTTTATTCCTCTGGTAACCGTTTTTTTCTTTTGGGGTTTCATTGCCGCAAGTAATGATATCCTCATACCCGTTTTCAAAAAAGCATTTGATCTGAGTCAGGGAGAAAGCCAGCTAGTTTCTGTTGCGTTTTACGTAGCCTATACTGTTGGATCATTATTATATATGCTGATCTCCTATCTTACAAAAGGCGATATCGTCAATAAGATCGGATATAAAAACGGTCTTGCCTTAGGCCTGATAATTTCAGCACTTGGAACGCTTTTATTTTATCCTGCTGCCAATAACCAATCATTTCCATTGATGTTATCGGGTCTGTTTATAGTTGGGCTTGGGTTCTCACTACAACAGGTAGTCGCCAACCCGCTTGCAATTGCATTAGGACCTATTAATACAGGTTCACAACGTCTTACTCTTGCCGGTGGTATAAATAACCTTGGAACTACCATAGGGCCCCTTATTGTAAGCTTTGCTATTTTTGGATCTCCTTCATCTGTAAGTACAGATGTAAGTATCGAAAGTGTAAAAATACCTTATCTTATTCTCGGTGCCGCATTTATCCTGGTAGCCATACTATTGAAATTTTCTTCCTTGCCAGACCGTATTGAAACGGATGTAGTTGTTGAAGACATCACAATCGGAAACAAACCGAAATCGGTATTACAGTATCCTCAATTGGTATTGGGAATGCTGGCTATATTTTTATATGTAGGGGTAGAGGTTTCGACTGCCAGTAATCTACCTGCTTACCTGGAGAAAAATTTAGGCTTCCTTACTAAAGATGTAGCTCCTTATGTATCCTTATACTGGGCGAGTTTGATGATTGGCCGTTGGACAGGCGCTGTAGAAGCATTTACGGATAATCCAAATACCCAAAAAATATTAAAATTCATTGCTCCATATCTTGCGTTTGGTGTTTTCCTTGGAGTAAATGCAATTGCAGAACACGACCTTGCCCCGTTTTATATCTATGCCGTAATTATCCTGGTTTTGATCTTTGCCGATATCCTAAGTAAAGGAAACCCTGCAAGGATGCTTTTATTATTCTCTGCACTTGGAATTATCGCAACTGCTATCGGTATGTCTACTGATGGTATTGTTAGTGTATACGCATTTACAAGTGTTGGTTTATTCTGTAGTACACTATGGCCTTGTATTTTTACTTTAGCAATCAGTGGTCTTGGAAAAAGCACCAATCAGGGAAGTAACCTTTTGATCATGATGATTATGGGTGGCGGTATCATCAGCTGGGTACAGGGTATGGTTGCCGATGCAACAACTATCCATTTTAGCTATATAGTTGGGATTTTCTGTTTTGCATACCTGGCGTTCTATGCTTGGAAAGTAAGCGGTATCCTAAGAAAACAAGGAATTACATTCGATAAGAAGCTTAGTGGCGGACATTAAAAAAGTCACTTCAAATAAAGATACAATTGCCGTTTCATCGGCTTGTATAAAAAGAAAAGGACTGCCATAGGGTAGTCCTTTTCTTTTATATGGCTATTTGAATTAATCCAAATAGCCAATGCAATAGGTGAAGATCTGCTTAAACCAATTACTTTTAATTGTTATTCCAGTCGATTTTTCGGGAGAAGTACATCACAGCGGCCAGGATTATGAATAATCCAATACTTCCTACCAGTAAGGCATAATCTTCCAGTTGGATAATAACATATATAAATGTATACAGTACCGTTAATGCCGCTCCAATAAACGCAGGGAATTTACGGTTCCTAAGTATAGCAATAGAATACATTGAAATCAGTACAACTACAGAGCCACCTGCAATGGCATATGCCAGACTAAAGCTGCTGTGTTCAGTAATTGATATCAATAGGGTATAAAACATTATCAATGCCAGACCGATCATACAATATTGGAAAATGTGGATACTGATTTTACTTACAGATTGGATCAGAAAGAAAATCAAAAACGTCAGGCCTATAACAAGAAACCCATATTTAGATGCCCTTTCACTCTGTTGGTATTGGTCAACCGGTGTAATAAAGTTAACCCCAAATGCAAATTTGCTCAATTCCGGTAACTTCTTAAATGCCTGTTGGGCAAATGGCCTGTTCAGGTGTAATACCTGCCATTCGGCTACAAATCCATCTTTACTGATTTTTTTGCTTTTTTCATCAGGTATATAATTGCCTGTAAATGAAGGGGAATGCCAGTCGGAAACCATTTTGGCATGAGTGGTTTTTCCAATCGGAACAATCTTGATCTGTTGTGCGCCATTATAAGCAATCCCAAAGCTAAAATCTAACCTTAGTCCATTTCTCAACGCCTGTATATCAACTATACGGGTTTCAAGTGTGGCAATGGTATCGCCTTCTTCACTTTGTACAGGCTCAAATCTATAAGTAGCGTTGCCGAGTTTCATATTGACCTGGCTTTTGATGCTTTTCATATCAGTAGTGCGGATTTGTACTGTAGCCTTATCCCAAATGATATCCTCATCAGCTATATCGTTTATTGCAAAATTAGGTTGGGTATAGCTGCCCGTAAAATCCATTTGTGCCTTAAAGACATTGGATTTATAAATGCTTCTCTTTAGTTCTATATCCGTATTTACTACAGAATTGTTTTGCAGTTCATCCGGAAAAAAATACGCATATTCTACTGTAGCTTTACGCTCTTTGATCACCTCTTTGGTCTTTTCATTTACAGACACTTTCTCTGTATAGGTTTTATATGGGATCTTGAGTATAGGCCCATAAAAATAAATGCTTTCTCCCCATTTGCTTGAGGTCTCAAGTATGACTTCTTTCTGCCTTTCACTTCTTTCCTGAATCAGGTTGCTGACAAGCTGTAAGGGAATCAATAAGAAAAGTGTTAACACACCCACAAGTATCATTTTAGCAGTGTTTGATTGTAAGAAACCAGGCTCCGGTTTTTTTTCTGAGTTTTCCATAATGTGAATTTGGTTTAGGTTATTATTAAAATTTAGTGTTGAACAGATAATTTCGTATTTGGTAAAAAATGTAGATGAATAGCCCGAAGTTGAATGCAAATGCCAGTATTTTAGCAGATGTTACTATTGTGGCCATATCAATCAGCAATTCAATAGGATTGCCTATAATATCCCAACTGTTATAGCGCTGTACTCTACCTAGATAAATTCCCATTCCACATAAGAAACAAATTATAATTATTAGTATTCTCAATTTGGTTAGGCTTAAGCGGCCAGCAGCTATGTTCTCGAATTCAGATAATGACAGTATACCCATTATAAAACATACACTGGCAAACGAACTCACAATAATAAGATCAAACCATTTTGTAGCTTCTGCTGATTTTTCAAGATGTATCAAGTCAGTAATGATATAGAAAGAATTGGGTAGAAACAGCAGCCAGCCACATAATAAAACAACAGTCCAGATCCTATTTCGTTGATGTACAGGATAATTTTTGAGATACAGAATAAGAGCATAAGGTATGGCTGCTAAGAACAAATTCCAGATAAGAAAGAACAGGTATATGGAATTGGTGATTTTAGCCCTTACGAGCAGTAAAAAACAGCAATAGGCAGCACATACTAATAAAGTACTATTGTTTTTTCGGTCATTATTATAAAGTCTAAATAATAGTTCCATTTTAATTAATTTTAAAAGCATATTGTATTTTTTGAATCGGTAGTGGCAATAACTTGATAAACTCCAGATCGTGAAACTGGAATGCCTGTCTGCCTTTTTTATAATGCCCTAAAAAAGAACTAATGTAAAATGGATAAAAAAATGTGCCTATAGTTATGTAAACCAGTGAATAACAGCTGCGCTTCCCATTCCCGGCCATATAATAATGCATACCGATTTCCTCAGGAATACTAGTCCCAATTCCGGTCAGTACATGCATTACATCATGGTCTTCAAATTTAGGCTGCAGCTCAAAATTGTTCCGGATCAGGAAACAGCCCAGGTTAAATCCCAATGTTCCTTCAGGATATTGTAAAAGGGATCCAATAGAGATGTCGTTCCATTGTATCGAACTGTTTCTCCATTTTTGGAATGGCCAGACTGCCAATTCATGTAATTTTTCTATCAGTAGTGTTTTCATAGGTGCCGTGTTTTATTTTATTAATACGTTTTCTTAGGTTATTCGCAACATTAAAGTACTTTGTATTTCAAAGTAAATAGATAAAAAAAAGCCACTAGCTTTTACGGATTAATTTTTCAAGTGCTTCAATATGCTGTTTAAACGCCTGTCGGCCTTCTTTGGTAGCAGTATAGGTCGTATTCGGTTTTTTACCGATAAATTGTTTCTGTACGATGATGTATTGTTCGGTCTCAAGCGCCTTGGCATGGCTGGCCAGGTTACCATCAGTGACCCCAAGCAACTCTTTGAGCGTAGCAAAGTCGGCATTGTCATTGACCATCAGTATCGACATGATGCCGAGTCTGATACGATGATCAAAGGCCTTGTTTATATTTTGGATGATATTTTTCAAAATTATTTGCTGTCGTATTTAAAATGCATAATAGTACCATATACAATATGGCATACACCAAAGCCCAAAGCCCAGAATTCCAATGCATATCCGGATAACTCAGTAGACACCAATCCAATGATAATAATTGTAATCCCTAAGTACCGGACATCCCTAAAAGTATACTTGCTCGCATTTACACACGACAATCCGTAAAAAATAAGCGTTACCGGAGCTATAAGCCCATAAGACTGGTTACGTAATAATAATAGCGCAAATATACCTCCGGTCACTAAAGGTATCAGGAAGTTGATCAATAGCCGCTTGGAGGTACTGTTCCAAATTTTCTCACCCTGCTTTTTTGCTTTATAATGCGTAAGTATTGCTGCAGTGCCTACCGAAAGCAATAATACGGAAAAAGCAATCAATACGATCAATTGAAAAGTAAAGCTCTCTAAGGTAATATATTCACTGTTGTATTCCCCTATCAGCAGATGGGATAAAAAAGCTCCTATGAGCGCATAAATACCCGCCAATACGCCTGCAAGGCCGCTTAATGAAATAAACTGTGAAGATTTATTCATCAGTTCCTTGATCTCGGTTATGTCTTTTAAATAATCTTTTGCCTCCATTTTAAAGTACTTTGAATTGCAAAGTAAGATATAATAAAACTTACAACCTAGTAAAATCTTGTTTTTTATTTCTAAATGTTAATTCCTATTAAAATCTGCTTTAAAATTCCTAAGTTTGGGTTAAAAATTTACAACTATGAAAAACACAATCCAAAACCTTGCTATGCTATCTGCTGTTATAGCATTCGCATCCTGCTCAGAGAAAAAAACAGTAACTACAGATACTGAAGTACAAACAGAACAAGTTCAGGCACCACCTGCTACAGATACTGTCGCTACACCTGAAGCCCCAAAAGAAGAAACTAAAACTGTTGAAGGGAAAGTTACCGCAATCAACCAGGGGAAAGATGGTTATACTGCCAAAATAGAAACAGCAGATAAAGAAGTGTATTTTGTTACAATAAGCCATTCTAATCTTACAAACCACGAACAGTACAAAAGCGTAAAAGTAGGAGAGACCCTTAAAGTAACCGGAGATTCCTGGAAAAATGATACTGGTGAAAACAATATCACAGTTAGGGAGATCAACTAATTAACACCCTCATTTCCGTTTCTGTAAAACCCAACGGAGTATGACGATTGATACAGTAGCGTAAATCATATATGCGCTAAATAAACAAAGCCCCGAATTCGGGGCTTTGTCATGATATAATAGTGCATTTAAAAAATTAAATATGGAAAATTCCTCCCACTGAAACAATCCTTTGAAAAAAGAAGAAATCCTGTGAAGCGTGGTCCGAAGCACTCATTGTAGTTTTAATATCCTGCATATTGATATAACCCCCTTTTAATTCTCCCTGTAAATAAAAGTGCTTGAAGAATGTAAAGTTAAGTCCCGCTTTTACAGAGGCGCCATAACCGGAAATGTGGAAATCATCATGTCTTTGCTTTCCTAAAAGCGTAGTATTGGTTTTAGGGTATAGTAGTCCGCCACCAACACCTTCTGTTATGTTAAGCTGGAATTTGTCCGTATTTGGAAGATTAAACAGAAATGAAATATCATCTACTCTTGCAAGTTCAGTGTTGACGTAATTCAGTCCATCCGTATGTTCATATTTTAAGAATTCAGGACTCATTACAGTTGGCGTATTGTTGTACTCGCCATTAAAAGCAGAGCCATCTTCAGTAGCAGGCAGGTTAATATAACCGCTTATGTTGGCAATCTGGTTTTTGCTCATCACATATTTCATATGATCAAAACCGATTGTGATGCTATAGTGGTCACTAATAAAATACCCAAACCTTAAGTTTGTCTGCGGTATCGTCATTTTAGCAGGATTGATATAATCCAAATGGTATCCCTTTGGCTTGTCATGTGCTACCATGTTGTTTACAGTAAAATCATAGCCATTTCCCCAAAACCTTACGTCAGATTTGGAATAACTATCCCTGTTTCCTCCCCATGATATAAAAAATTTACCTTTGTTATGCGCTGTGTATTTTTCTGGTGTTTCTGCTGTCTGCTGAGCAAAAGTGTACTGTGAAAAAACACAAAAAGTGAGTACAGCCAATAATGGATGTTTCAAGTAGTAGTTTTTAAGTATGAATAAATTAGAAAGTATTAATTGTTTTTCGGATTGCAACAAGCTTTGTCATAAGGCCTTCAAAGTAATCCAGGTGCAACATATTGGCACCATCACTTTTTGCATGTGCCGGATCAAAGTGAGTCTCGATAAAAATCCCATCAACGCCAACTGCAATTCCGGCCTTCGCCACAGTCTCGATCATATCAGGTCTTCCTCCAGTTACACCAGCGGTCTGGTTAGGCTGCTGAAGCGAATGCGTCACATCGAGTACCGTAGTCGCATATTGTTGCATAGTAGGGATGCCACGGTAATCAACAATCATATCCTGATAACCGAACATGGTTCCCCTATCTGTAACCATCACATTTTCATTTTGGCAGTCCAATACTTTCTGAACAGCATGTTTCATGCTCTCCGGACTCATAAACTGGCCTTTCTTAAGGTTGACAACCTTTCCTGTATTAGCTGCCGCAACAACCAGGTCAGTCTGGCGGACTAAAAAAGCAGGAATCTGTAATACATCAACATATTCGGCAGCCATAACTGCATCTTCGTTGGTATGTATATCTGTTACTGTAGGTACGTCAAATGTTTCGGATACTTTTCTTAAGATTTTTAAAGCTTTTTCGTCTCCTATTCCACTAAAACTGTCAATTCTTGACCTGTTGGCTTTTTTAAACGAACCTTTGAAAACGTAAGGGATTTGCAGTTTATCGGTGATGCCTATAAGTTTTTCAGCAATTCTAAGTGCCATTTCTTCACCTTCAATAGCACAGGGACCTGCAAGAAGAAAGAAATTACCACTGTCCAAATGTTTGATTTTAGGAATATTCAGTAAATTCATTTTGTTGTTTTAAGAGTGCAAAGATAATTATGAATTATCGATTTTGCGTGAATATTTAGTATTTATTATGTTTTGCTTATTTCTTTAATGAGAGCCCTAAAGGAACTTTTACGTAACCTTTCTCATAAATATTCAGATAGAGTCTGACAGGTTTGGTTTGCCCTTTCCAGCTTAGCTCATACACATCAAGCATTCCTACGCCCATTTCATTTTTTTTGGTAGGGAAGGGGCAGCAGTTTTCCAATTTTGTATAAGTGATTTTTTCACCGTTTGGTCCCGCAAGTGCATTCAGGAACCTCGGTTGGTTGATACTGTCGTTGTTGACATTCTTGTAGAAGATGTTGATAGGGTAATCCTTATTGTAGCCATATTTGGGATCCTTGCTGTAGTCTGTGATAACAAAAGTATTGGCCTTTGTAAGTACCAGGTCAGGAGCAGTATCGTCTATGTTTCTAATAGTGTTTCTGGTGCTTACACAGGAAACTGTCAGCGCAATAAATGCAATAAGAAATAACCTTGTTTTCATCTTTATTATTTTGAGGATTTTGTTTGCAAAAAACGAGCCACTATAGCAGAATAGACTGTGCCGATTGACAATGTCATAAAAATGCTCTGCCAGATATAACCACTAAGGTTAAAATAAGACCGTACTGCTTCGGCATTACTATTTTTAGAAGCCAATGAACGCCTGATCATATTGGGGAAGAATTCCGGGGCAATAGCCTTATGCATGATTACCTGTGCAAACGGCATTAGGATAGCGATAACGATTGTAAGGTAAATACCCGAAGCACAACCCTGTTTCCATTCCATATTATTATTGTAATAGTTTTCCTTTTTGTCTTTAAGCGCAACCAGGTATATCAAAAACGCGAGTACATAGAAAAGCAATGAAAGTAAGAAGTAATTGTCAATTTTCGCATCATAAGTACCGGTGTATTTTTCAAGAAGGATCCACGCCAGATAAACAAAAATATAACGGATTCCCCATTTTAATTCGAAAGCAAATTTTTTCATCGTAAGATTAGATTAGCGGAACCAAAATTAAGGGATTATTTTATTTCCGGTCCAATAAATCTATAAAACTGTTGTTTTGTTGCTGATGGGTAAAATGCGGCCACTACCATAACATCGGACATTACTATAAATTAATCCAAAATAAATTCTGACAAATTGGCTGACAAGAAACTCCTGTTATGTCAGTGACCCAAACTGCAGCTTATCTGGGGTCAGGATCTGTATTGCTTTACCCATAATATAATAGCAATACCGCACCAACAAAGAACCAATTGAATTTTGAAAGGACTAAAACGATTCAATAACATCTATTTTAGGTGTAATATTCAATTATCAAATCTGTTATTTAGTATTTTTGCCAAAAATAAATAACATATGGATTTAATAAACCAAACCTGGACCTGGTATTTTTCAGGATTTATGATTGGATTGGTAATGCTTTTACTGATCTATTTTGGAAAGACTTTCGGAATGTCATCAAACCTGCGTACGCTTTGTACGATAGGCGGTGCCGGCAAATTCGCTGAATTTTTTAGGTTTGACTGGAAAGCACAGCGCTGGAACCTGGCAGTTGTGCTTGGAACCATGATAGGCGGTTTTGTGGCAGTACATTATATGAGCGATCCCTCTAATGTCAACCTGAATCCAAAAACTATAGAACAATTGACTGTCATGGGTTTTGACGCACCGGAAGGCAAATTGGCACCTGATGTAATGTTTGGCAATGAGGCTTTCCAATCTCCAAAAATGATTGTTATATTGCTGATAGGCGGACTCCTGATAGGATTCGGTTCCCGTTATGCGGGTGGCTGTACTTCAGGCCACGCGATACAAGGAATGAGTAATTTACAATTACCTTCACTAAAAGCAGTAATTGGCTTTTTTGTTGGCGGACTCATCATGGTCTATTTATTATACCCACTAATTTTTTAAGCTTATGAAATTCCTAAAATTTATATTCGTCGGTTTTATATTCGGGATAGTATTGACCAAGTCCGAAGCTGTTTCCTGGTACAGGATCTACGAAATGTTCCGTTTCGAATCATTCCATATGTTTGGAATCATAGCTGTTGCTATACTGACAGGGCTTATCGGAATCCAAATCATTAAGAGAAATAACATAAAAGACAGCAAAGGCGAGCCTATAGTGATTCCGGACAAAGAGAAAGGTAATTACAGATATTGGATAGGCGGGGTGTTTTTTGGTCTCGGATGGGCACTCGTAGGCGCATGTCCCGGGCCAATATTTATCCTGATTGGCGCCGGTTTCTTTCCAGTGATCTTTATTTTAATAGGGGCACTGATTGGCACTTTCATATATGGTTTGCTAAAGGACAAGTTACCCCACTAAACATTATATTTTTTAAATGATCTGTTAAGGCAGGATGTTTTTACGTCCTGCCTTTTTTTATTGGCAGTGTACCATGATAAAAATTTTGCTATGTAATCGCATTTTGGCGAACTTCTATCAGATTAGGTATAAGATTAGGTCGATATATAACTTATTTCAAACAATACTCAACGTATACTAAATCCATAATTAATATATCATACTATGGATTTAGTATGGATACACTATGGATACAGTATGGATACAGTATGGATACACACAAACTAAAAACCAAACAAAACTTGTATTTTCATCATCCTCTTATAGTACTTAAATTTATGTTTAGGGCATAAAAAAGGGGCTGTCTAAACCAGACAGCCCCTTTTAATAACTAACTCAACTCAAATTATTCGTATACCCTGACGTAATCAATTATAAATTCCTGTGGAAATATCTTGTCATCTACCTCCGGACCTCCAAAATTACCGCCCACAGCCATATTGATAATGATATAAAAAGGCTGTTGAAATGGCCAGTTATCCACCGTTTTGTTTTCAGGAGCAAAGGTGTAGACCAGTCTGTCATCTACAAAAAATGCTATTTTGTCCTTATCCCATTCAGCCGCATAAACGTGAAAACCTTCTTCAATATCCTCAAATTTAGTTTTCTTCGTATTGATTGTATTGCCATGGCTATCCTGTGTATGAAGCGAGGTAAATACCATATCAGGTTCGCGGCCAATATATTCAAGAATGTCGATCTCGCCACATTTAGGCCATCCTGCCGTCTTAATATTCTGTCCGAGCATCCAGAACGCCGGCCAGATACCCTGTCCAACAGGCAATTTGGCCCTGGCCTCGAAACGCCCATACTTGAATTCTTTTTTACCCTGAGTGGTGATCCGTGTGGAAGTATATTTATCGCCATCCTTTTTGGCTGTTATTACGAGTTTGCCATCAGCCAGCCTGTGGTTGTCTTTCGTATAAAGCTGTCTTTCATTATTTCCAAAACCACAGTTAGGGCAACCATCGCCAACCTCAAAATTCCAACTTTTCTCGTTTAAGGCCTTCCCGTTAAAGTTTTCTTCCCAGACTAATTTTCTATTGGCTTTCTGTGCAGAACTAAGGTTCGCGATCAGCAATAGTACTAAAAGCTTTTTCATATCGTATTAATTTGAATATTTAAAATCACCTCCTAAGGTAGCATCAGAATTTCCTCCGACAAATACTTTAAAATCACCTGCCTCAGCTTCCCATTTGTTTTTGGCGGTATAAAATGAAATCAGCTTACTGTCAATTTCAAATGACACGGTTTTGGTTTGGTTTGGAGCCAATGTGACCATCTCAAAACCTTTTAATTCCCTTACAGGTCGCGTAGAGCTTCCAAACAAATCCCTGATATACATTTGTACAACCTCTTTACCTTCTACCTTTCCCGTATTTTTTAAATCAACAGTCACCGTTATTTTCTGGTTTCCTGAAAAGGAATTGCTGCTTAGTTTTAAATTGGAATACTCAAATCTGGAATAGCTCAGTCCATAACCAAACGCATATAGAGGTGAGTTTTCCGCATCTCCATAGTGAGACCAGAATACGCTCTCACCTCCGGGACCAGGTCTTCCTGTGTTTTTGTGGTTATAATAAATAGGTAATTGCGCTACGTTTCTTGGAAACGACATTGGCAGTTTACCACTTGGATTATAATCGCCATACAATACCTGTGCAATCGCATTCCCACTTTGTGTACCCAATTGCCATGCTTCAATTATAGCCGGGATATTTGCATCAGCCCAGGGGATAGTCAATGGACGGCCGTTATTCAATACCAATACCACATTAGGATTGGCTTTGTAAACCGCTTCAAGCAGTTCCTGCTGTAAGCCAGGAAGATTAAGATTGGTCCTGCTTCTTCCTTCTCCTGTCTGGAAGCCAATTTCTCCAAGCGAGATAACCACTACATCTGCATTTTTAGCTGCTGCTATTGCTTTCGCAAATCCGCTTCTGTCAGTCATATTGATTTTGGTTTCAGTTCCAAATACAGGTGTTCCTATCGCTACATCCGTACCCTTTTCATATACAAGTTGGTTAGCGGTATATTTTTGCATGCCTTCCACTAATGAAATCGCGGTACCGTCTTTAGACGCTGCCCTCCAGCTTCCCAACGGGCTGCTTTTATCATTAGCCAATGCACCTATAAGTGCAATTCTTTGTCCGGATTTCTTTAAAGGAAGCAAATCGTTTTGGTTTTTAAGCAGTACAATAGACTTTTTAGCCATATCTAATACACCGTCCTGAAACTCCTGTTTGCCTAAAGTTGCTTTTTCCCTTGCTTCATCACAATATTTATATGGGTTTTCAAATAAGCCCATTTCAAATTTCACCCTCAATATCCTCCTGGCCGCTTCGTCGATTACGCTTTCTTTTACTTTGCCTTCTTTGACCAAAGCAGCAAGGTATTCTACATAGGCCGATGACTCCATGTCCATATCAGAACCCGCATTGGCGGCTATTTCAGCAGCCTGCTTCAGGTCTTTTGCAATACCGTGCGGAACCATCTCACCAATCGAACCCCAGTCGGAAACTATAAGTCCGTTAAATTGCCATTCCCCTTTTAAAATGTCTCTTTGTAAATAAGAACTTCCTGTGGCTGGAATACCGTTAATCTCATTAAAAGAATTCATAAAAGTGCGTACACCCGCATCTACAGTAGCCTTAAAAGGTGGCAGTATAATATTGTGCAGCGTAGAAGAACCCACATCAACCGTATTGTAATCCCTCCCGGATTCTGCAAAGCCGTAACCCGCAAAATGTTTGGTACAGGCCAATATGGTTTTGGTACCATTGAAATTGTCCCCCTGGAAACCTTTTACCCGGGCATACGCAATTTTACTTCCCAAAAATGGATCTTCCCCGGCACCTTCCATTACACGTCCCCAACGGGCATCACGTGTAATATCAACCATAGGGGCGAAAGTCCAGTTGACACCAACAGCAGCAGTTTCTTCGGCAGCTATTTCGGCCGACTTTTTAATCGCTTCCAGATCCCAGCTTGCAGATTCCGCAAGGGGAATAGGACTTATGGTCTGGTAACCATGGACTACATCGTATCCAAAAAGTAGTGGGATATGTAAACGTGTTTCCTCTACGGCAATTTTCTGCAAAGCCTTCACATCCTTAACGCCAATAACATTTAGCATTGAGCCAACCAATCCCTTTTTGAGATGATCGTATTTAGCAGCTGCCTGTCCGTCTTTCGGAGCGGGTCCTGTAACTTCCCAAAAACCATTGTATTGATTCATCTGTCCAATTTTTTCTTCCAGTGTCATCAACTTTAGGATTGAATCTACCCTTTTTTCAATTGGATTTCCTTTTTTGAAAGCAGTACCGGATTGGGTGATTTTATTATTACAGCTAATAACCGTTAATAGTGTTATTGCAACAGATGCACATACGACCTTATTCTTCATGTGTTTTTATTTTGGGTGCAAATTTAAAAAAGAAGGTTAGTTATTATTAGTACTAACCTTCTTTTTTTTATAAAAAATATAGGATTTATCTTAATTATTGGTAAACCCTGACATAGTCAACTTCCATAGTCGACTGGGTAAATGCAGGATCTATACTTCCTCCAAATGTTCCTCCCATTGCCACATTCATGATCAGGAAGAAGTTAGCGTTAAATGGAAGAGATGCGTTATTAGCCACTGTGTGGAATTGTACACCATCAACAAACATCCTGATGCTTGTAGCAGACCAGATCATGGAATAGATATGGAATTCTGAAGAAGCATTGCTAATGGTTGTAGCTGCGCTGTTTCCATTTCCTGCGGAGTGCCCCGGATAATGTAATGTTCCGTGTATTACATTGGGATCATTGCCTTTATGCTCCATTATATCAATCTCACCACAGGCAGGCCATTCGTTGGTCGGATAGTTTTTTCCAAGCATCCACAGTGCCGGCCAGGTACCACCACCTGTAGGGAGTTTTGCCTTAAATTCTACCTTACCGTATTTAAAATCGTATTTGTTTTCAGAAACAAGCCTTGCAGAGCTGTAAGCAGAGTTTCCAGAAACTTGTTTTTTTGCTGTTATTTTTAAAACACCATCGGCAACGATTACATTTTCAGAGCTGTTGGTGTAATTTTGCAATTCACCATTACCCCAGCCATGCCCACCGGTATTATAAGACCATTTGCTCGGATCAGGAGCTCCCGCCGTATCAAATTCATCAGACCAGACTAGATTAGTGAAATCTTCTCCTGCTCCTGGTGGAACAGGTTTTGTAGTCGTAAACGTATGATACCAGGCCAAAGCTTCATTACCGCCCATAATAGCACGGACAACCAGTCTGTTTTCGGTAATGCTCATGATCTCATACTTCGTTTGCTTGATATAGTACCCCATAAACCCATTATCAGAGAAATTCATTACAGTTCCCCTTTTTAAATTGGCAGGAACTTTAGAATCAGAAGGAGTGAGAGTAACCGTTTTTGTGCCAGAAGCGTTATAGGTAAGGCATTGGTCACTACTACCTCCCGCAGTTCCACCACCATCAGCAAGGAAAGCACTATTGAAGAAAGTCCTTCCACCATTGTTAAGGTCGAATTTTAAAGACCCGTTTACCAACGAAAAAGTAAGTTCATTTTCATAAAGGCAGCTGGATTCTGCGCTTGCCGCTTTTTCAAATGGCGTTGCCTGGTAATAATTACCGTAATAATTGGCAGTAGGGTCATCATTATTAGGTCCCACCCCAAGATGGCCTAATTCATTAGCCGCCCAATACCATTTTTTAGAGGATCCGCCTGTCAAAAACTGTACTGCTACCGGATCACCAAAGTCACTTTGAACCGTAATTTCAAAAGAAGTACTCGAAGATACTCCACCCTTGCCATTCGCGATTACAGTCACTGTATAGGTGTTCAATCCAGGAGTGGCGAACCTCTTTTGTAATTTACCGCTTGGAGAGACCTCAGAAGTCTGGTCGCTAAAGATATATTTATAGGTAATTGCACTGTTTGAAGTGGCTGTAAAATTGACCAATCCCTCTCCGTCACCATTGGGATGGGTATCGTCTTTACCGACGATATCGACGCTCACCTGAAGTCCATCAGGACTATTAATATCACCAAATGTATGGTCGTCATCCTGGCATGCTGCTAAAGCGAGTAACATACTAAACGCTATGGCTGTTCTTTTTATAAAATTTTTCATTTTCATTTTTAATTTGAAAGTTTAATATCATCAAAGTAGTAGGTGGTCCCTGATCCAACAGCACCAAACTCAAAGAATATGGTAATGGTATTGTAATTGTTTGCGTTTACGACTCCTGTAAAGTCAAAGGTCAGTTCTTCCCACTGATTCGTTACGGTTGTAAGGGCATCTTTTTCAATAGGAGTCGCCGGAGTGTTTTCCAATTTCAGTTTTACGGTTATCCCCGCCTGTGGAGACCATACTTTCATCTTTATTTTCTGCATGCTGGAAAAGTCAATTGGCTGGCCTAAAACAATAAACGCTCCTGCATAAGTCTGCGCACCGCTGTTTTTTACCATCTTACCAACATTAGCGCTGGTATTGATTCCTGTTGCATCTGGATTCGTGATTACAAGCGCATCAGAACCGCCAAAACCGGTAAAGCTATATGTCAATGCACTGTTCTCAAATGTAAGCGGTAGCGCGACCTGTGGGAGTCCGCTTGATTGTACGATATCATCAAAATAGAAACTCGCACCAGTACCGTTATTTCCGAAGTCATAGAAAACCACAACCCTTTGATAGTTATTGGCATTGTTAATACCTGCAAAACTATAGGTTAAGGTTTCCCATTGATTGGCAACAGTAGTAGTCGCATCAACTTCTACATTGATGTTCGCATCAGCTAAGTTTTCAAGTTTTAGCTTGATAACAGAACCTACAGTAGGGGAGTACACTTTAATTGACAGTGTTGTCATAGTAGAAAAGTCAATAGGAACATCTAATGGTACTGAGATCCCTGCCCATACTTCCGCTCCGGCTGCTTTTGTTATTTTTGCAACTTTAGCGCTGTTGTTTATTCCGGATGCCGAAGGGTTATTCACAACGGCTGCCGCTGCACCCCCAAAGAAACCGAGATTATAAGAGGCTGCCGACTCAAAAGTAACCGGTAATACGATAGGGTCTAAAACCTGCACTTCCGTTGTCTCTTCAGTTACGGCAATACCACCGCTATAAGCAATGACTTTTACAGTATAAGTTCCCGTAGCCGCATAGGTATGGGATACAGTTTGTCCTTCGTTAAACTGTACCGGAACCTGATTGGGATCTTCTCCAAAATAAACTTCAAAATAAGTCTCATACAGCGCTTTTGCGGTAATATTTTTTTGGTAAGGATTCGTAGCTGCAGTTTCTACCAGAATCTCTACATCTACAGGCGGTACGAATGTCACCGTCAGTGTCTGCGTATATTCAGTAGACAGCCCATTAATACCATAACCGATAATTTTGACGGTGTAAACACCTTCGGCATATTTGTGTTTTACAAATGCATCAACAGGTGTAATGGTTTCAGGTTCAACAGTACCGTCACCAAAAAATACGTCATAGGTAGTAGCGTTTTTACTGTTTGGGTAGATACTTACAGTTCCGGTATTATCCTGCGTAATTGTAAAAAGAGCAGACATTTCCGAAGGGGCTGCGACATTGTCTACATTGTCAATGCCGTTATCGTCATTAGCACATCCGATCAGGAATAATACTAAAAACAGGCTAAATAAATATTTTAAATTTTTCATAGTGGTTGATGATTAATATCCTGGGTTTTGTTGCCAGTTTCCGTTAGAGAATTGAATTTCTTCCTGAGGAATTGGGAATACTTCGTTTTTGCCGGCTGTAAAGCCTTGTATAGTGCCCTCTGCCTTTCCTGTTCTGACCAGGTCAAAGAAACGGTGTCCTTCTCCCATAAGCTCAGCTCTCCTCTCCGCAAGTATGAATTCTAATAATGCAGGTCCTTGCGAAGTTTTATCGTGGTTGTTATCTCCAAATGCGCGTCTTCTTACCATATTGAGGTACAACTGTGCTTTCGTATCGTCACCAGTACGGTTAAATGCCTCTGCGGCCATTAAAAGCACATCAGCATAACGTATCGACCTGTAATTGTTAGGATTGGTAAGTTTGTCATCTCCTAAGTTCTGGTCGCCAACTCTCGGAATGTATTTCCTGTTGTAATAACCCGTATGTTCATAACCTTTTCCATAGGTTGCACCAGTCTGTGCAGCCCATGCGACGATGTCAAGGATCGCGATATCCCTTCTCTTATCGCCAATTTCATATGAATTGTATGCTTCTGCTGTAGGAACGTTAAAACTGTATCCTGATTCGAATAAAGGGCCTGTATAGTTTCTTGGGCCATTAAATCCTACAGCTACATTTCCTTCACTACATTGCAGACATGGAAATCCTGCACCTTCATCATCGGAATACTGTACCTCAAATACAGATTCTGAATTGTTTTCATTGTTGTTTTCAAAAATAGTACTGTAATCTGTTACCAGTGAATAGGTCCCTGAATTGATAACGGTCTCCAGTACGGTAGCCGCTTCAGCATATTTTTTGTCGTACAGGTATACCTTTCCAAGTAAAGCCCTCGCAGCACCTACAGTAATCCTGCCTTTAGCTTGTACACCGGTTGAAAGATGGTCTATGGCATACTGCAGGTCAGATTCAATTAAAACGTATACTTCATTTGCAGGTGTTCTTGGAACTACAGTCTCATCACCAATTTTAAACCTCTTATCACCATTTACGGGAATAGCGCCAAACCATTTTACCAATTCAAACTGGTAATACGCCCTTAAGAAATAAGCTTGGGCCAATAGCGCCTCTTTTCCTTCAAAAGCGGTTTTATCCTTAAATTCAAGTATATAGTTAGCCCTGTTTACACCGGCGTACATCCAGTCCCAGATATTCTTGAGATTGGAATTGACAGGCGTATGCGTCATCGCGTCTATTTGGTGGAATCCTGGAGTATCGGTAGCACTCTCACTACCTGTTAAAGTGTTGTCTGATGCAATTTCTCCGAGCATCACATTCACATACGTCGATTGAAGCATATCGTATGCGGCAATTAATGCATTATCGTAATCTTCCTTACTGTTAAAGTAGTTTTCAGAATCGATTGAATAAGCAGGGCTGCGGTCAATAAAATCATCACTGCAGGAAATGCTCAGTGCAGAAAGTATACTTAATGCAGCTATAGCTTTATATATTTTGTTCATTTTCATAGAATTAAAAATTAATGTTTGCACCTACCATAAAGGTTCTTGGAACAGGGTAAAAGCCGTAGTCAATTCCACCACCTATAGGTTCACCTGAAGATGCTCCCGGATCATATCCTTTATATTTGGTGAATGTGTAAAGATTATTTACCCCCATATAGATTCTTGCTTTAGATATACCGGCCTTTTCCAGTATGTCGTTCTTGATAGTATAGCCTAACTGTATATTTTGGATCCTGATATAAGAGGCATCTTCAACATAATAGTCAGAAAAAATAGTATTATTGGTAGCCTGAGTAGTTACCCTCGGTACCGAATTGCTGCTGCCTTCTCCTGTCCAGCGGTCTAATACATAATTAAGACGGTTTCCGTTTGGAATGGTTCTTTCATAATTTCGTACCATATCATTGCCAATTGAAGCAAAGGTATAGGCGGCAAAATCAAAATTTTTATAATCCAATCTCAAATTAAAACCCATAGTGGCTGCAGGGATAGGATCGCCTATATTGGTTTTGTCGGCTAGATTGATTACGCCATCATTATTGACATCTACAAAACGAATATCTCCTGGTGCTGAAGGTGATCCCAAAGCATTCTGGCTTGGGTGTGCATCGACTTCTGCCTGGTTTTGGAATATTCCATCTGTTTTATAGCCATAGAAATAACCTATTGGCTGGCCTACCTGCATTCTGGCTGGAGCGAGTTGGCCAACCCCAAATGCACCGCCTTCAACATAACCTATTCCGTTGTTTACCTGGGTGACTTTGTTTTTTAGGAAAGTAACATTATAGTTGACATCAAAATTAAGGCCTTCTGTGACCTTACCTTTATATCCTATTGCGAATTCAAGTCCGTAATTCTTTACTGTACCTGCATTAGCAGTCGGGGAACTTGCTCCCGGCGCCCCGGCACCTACAATTCCTGAAACAGGTATATTGCGGATCAATAGATTTTTTCGGATATCCATAAAGTAATCCGCGACTATTGATACCTTATCATTAAATAAATTCAGATCAAAACCCGCATCGAATTTTTTAGCTTCCTCCCATTTAAGGTTAGGGTTAGGAATCTGTCCTGACGCAGTTCCGTTAATTAAGACACCGTCAAAAACGTAAGTCGCTTCTCCTGATAAATTACCTACATAACCATTGTTAGGGATCTGGTCATTTCCAAGAGTACCGTAACTCGCCCTGATTTTAAAGAAATTGACCATTGCCGACTTGTCGAAAAAGTTCTCTTCCGATACGATCCATCCACCAGTAAAAGAAGGGAAGTATGCCACCCTGTTCTCAGGGCCAAATTTAGTAGAAGAGTCCCTTCTCAGCATTCCAGATAAAAGGTATTTGCCTTTGTAATCGTATTGTAATCTTCCGAAATAAGAAAGCCTTCTTTCGTCATACGCATAAGAGCTATTTGTTTTAGTATTTGAAGTTCCTGTAGTAAGTACTATATCTGCAAATTCCCAGGAATTATAGGGCACATCAAATCCTGTCGCATAGAGACCATTACCCCATTCTTTAAAGATTGTAGTTCCTATTGTGGCAGACAGGTTATGGTTATCTGCTATTGTTTTTTTATACTCACCGTATAAATCGTAAGAATAGCTGTTGTCATTAACTGCACCCTGTGTAACACTGCTGCGGTCAACATCATAAATCTTTCCACCATAGTCAATTTGTTTGGCAAAAGTCTTGGATTCGCTATTCGAACTGTTAAAACCAATTCTTGAAGTTAAAGTGAATCCGCTGAAAAGTTTATAATCGAGGCCAAAGGTTCCGTTTACCTTTTTATAATTGTAACTGTTGTATGTATTTTCCATTTGCGCCAGCGGATTGATTACCTCTGTTCCATACCCTGCCTCATTAGGGACCAGCGTATAATTGCCGTTTTCGTCATATGGCGTTAGGGTCGACGGGATGTTTAACGCATTAAATAGCACTGAGCCAAGAGCGTTTTCACTTAATGTCCTTCTTTTGAAGAAAGTATAAATAACGTTGGTATTGATTTTTAACCTGTCGGTAAGATCTGCTGTAAGACTGATTCGGGCAGTGTTTCTCAAAAAACCAGACTTTTGCTCTCCTACTATACCTTCCTGGTCCAAATGAGAACCACTCACAGCATAACTGATTTTATCAGACCCACCTGAGATATTGATGTCGTGATTGATGATTGGAACTCCTTTGCTAAATACCTTATCCTGCCAGTCTGTTCCTTTGCCTAAGCCTGACACGTTTGGAAAAGGCAGAGCGTTTCCACCATTGGCGTAACTTTCGTTCGTTATCAATGCATATTCTGTAGCATTTAAGGTGGGTAGTTTCCTTGTAGTTTCCTGAAATCCAGTATATACATTGTAATTGATTACTGGTTTGGAGTTTTTTCTTCCTTTTTTGGTAGTTACCAACACTATACCATTTGCACCAATAGTTCCATATATTGCTGCCTGGGCATCCTTCAATACAGTTATTGTTTCAATGTCATTTGGGTTTAGTAATCCTAGCTCTCCTACGTAACCATCTATTATTGTAGTTGGTCCTGCAGTTCCGTTGGTACCCACACCACGGATTCGGATATCGAGTCCAGCACCAGGCGAACCTGATTGTGAGGTTACATTTACTCCTGAAATAGTTCCTTGTAAGGCCTGCTCGACTTTTACAGGCTTTAAGATTTCAAGCGTCCTGCTGTCTACAGTGGAGACTGCCCCGGTAACTTCTTTTCGCTTTTGGCTACCGTAACCGATCACGACAACTTCTTCAAGGCTTTTGGTATCTTCCTCCAAAGAAATGGTAAGTGCAAGGTTGTTGGATGACACCTTGTACTCAAAAGTTTTAAAACCTATATACGAAAAGACGACTGTTGATCCGGATGGGATACCACCAAGCGTAAAGTTTCCGTCTATATCAGACGCTGTACCTTTAGTAGAATTTTTAACCTGAACATTAACTCCGGGTATAGGCAAACCGGTAGCCGTTTCTTTTACTGAGCCTCCTATGTCAAAAGTTTGGGCAAACCCAAATGTGGAGAGCAGCAGAAAATAAATTAATAAATAATTTGACTTCATGTTTTTATTTTTTTGTTTCGAATAAAATTAACGGGATATAATATCAATCTGACAAAAAGTGCCACAACAAAAAACATACAATTCAAATTATAGCGTAATTATTTCAGGATACTCTAAAATAACCTACTGTTAACAGTATTTTAAGATAGCTTACAGCCACAATTAAACAGACTCGTAATAGTATATATTATCTTCTATATCGCTTTTGTTGTGGTAATGTATAGGTAAATAAGCACAATGTTGTAATAGGTCAGATGGACAATATGTACTCAACAAGCCCTTGTTCATGCGGTAAGTCCATCTTTTTTCGCAAACGATATCGTTTTATCTCCACACTCCGTACAGAAATATTCAATAACGGTGCGATTTCTTTAGAGGAAAGGTTTAGTCGTAGGTAAGCACAAAGCCGAAGATCATTCGGGGTTAGCGCCGCGTGTTCGTTTTTTATTTTTTTAAGAAAATCTTTATCGGCATTATTAAATGCCTCTTTGAACACATTCCATGTATCTTCCTCGTTGATATTTTTATTTATCGTGGAAATTACTGATTTGATACTTTTGTTGTTTCCCTCGTCAGTGGTCTTTTTTAAATCTTCTTTAATCAATGTCAGCACTTCATTTTTTTGGATAAGGCTCATAGTAGAAACCGCTAATTCACGGTTTTTACTATCAACATCCATTGATAATTGTTCATTGCGGATTTTCATCAATTGCTGTTCGTTTTCCAATTCTTTTATTTCAAGTAAAAGATTATTTTCTTCGATTAGTTTTTCTTTTTGTTTATGGTAATAGTTCTTATAGGATTTATTGATAAAGTGGGCAATGACTATACAAATAAGTAAATAGAGTACCAACGCAAAATTAGTGGCATACCAAGGCTTAAGAATTGTAAAATGGTAAGTAGCACTATTTTCGGAATAAGAATTACCAATTTTAGCTCTTACCTTAAAAGTATAACTATCGGCCGGTAAATTTTTGAATGTTGCTGTAGCCCTTGGACTCCATTGGCTCCAATTGTCCTGGTTTCCTTCGAGTAGATATTGGTATTCTGCATTTATGTATTTGTTATATTCCGGTATGGTATACGAAAAGGAAATATTGTTCTCGGCATATTTTAGTTCGCCCTCCTCTGCAATTGAGATGGGTCTGCTAGTTTCGTTAAGGCGATTGGTACTTATAGCAGTGATGGAAATATTATAATTATTAAACCGCAGATCTTCAATATTTAAGGTATAATAACCGTCAGTAGTACCAATAAGATATTCAGAATTCGAAATTTGTGTGACGTTTTCAAATCCAAGCATTGAGTTGGTCAATGAGGCGGGTATAGGTATGATGTTTTGTTTTAACTCGGTACTGAGTTTTCCGGGTGAAAAATAATTGATGTAGTTTTTTGTGAACAGCCATAACTTATTGGAGTCGTCTACAATCAATTTGCCGGAAGTATATTCCTCTTTGTTAAGGATCTTGCTAAGGAAAATATCTTTTGAGAATTCAGAAGTTACGGGGTTAAGCCTAAAGACCCCGTCTTTATAGGCGTAATAAATGACGCCGTTAAACTTTGCAAGGCTGGCATTTTTTCCTTTAGTAGGAGAGGAGTACGTCTTTAATTTGCCTGACTTTCGTAAGCTGCTATCCAAATGCAGCTTAAAAACCCCCTTGTATTCATGGCTTATATAAACATCATTGGTAGGGGTGATTTCAAAATACCTGCTGGAATAGTCAAACCCATTTATTTTATTCCTAAAAACCCATGTGCCATTGAGCTTTTCCAAAACGGATAAACCGTAATAGTTTCCCTGTAGCAATAAATTTGGATGGCTTGGAACTGTTTCAAATTTCCAGGTACCCGAACCTGTAAAGATATTTTTTGCAGTTCCATCATTTATAGTATAAGTACCGGTGTCATGGCCACAAAATAAAGTACCGCCATATTTGTATAAAGACCACACCTGCCCTTTGGTTCCGCCGATGAATTGGAATGCTTTATCTGAATTATAGTCCTTGTAAAACAAGCCCTGGTTGGTACCGACGTATAATTTGCCGTTGTAAAGGACAGAAGTATATACAGTGCCCAACGCTCCTGTATCGTCGGAATAACTTTTGACAGCAGAGTTCAGGTTGATACAATTGATCCCGTTATCAAGGCCAATCCAGAGGTTTTTATCGTTATCCTCAAACAGTGATAACGCGGTGTTATTGCTAAGTCCTTTGCTTTGGGTAATATGATACCTGATATTTCCCTCTTTCGAAAGTATAAAAATCCCGTTGGATACACAACCCAGCGCAAAACCCCCATCAGCAAGCAGTTGCGTATTGTATACACTCGACTGTGCAAGTTCATTATCGGCTTCTGTTATCCATTTGGATATTATACCATTATTGAACTTGTAGAAGCCGTTGTATTGAGTCTGAAGCAATAATCCTTCGCTATTGGAAACCAATCCCATGATACGATTTTTGGCAAGTATCGGGTTGTCCGATACCAGTACACCTTTTCCATTTTCGATTTTAAACAGGTTTCCTGTTACTGTCTGGAAATAAATATCACTATTAGATTTAAAAGCTTTGCTGATTAAAGTTTTGGGTGCGATTATTTTAAACTTCGCGGTCTTGGTATCATAGATATAAATTTGGTTCAGCGACTGGAATACGACCCATTTATCATACTGAAAGATATTCCAGAATTGTTCGTCGTCTACTATGTTTTGTTTGATCAGGTTACTTAAGGAAGTATATTTTAGCAGGCCGTTTTTCTGCCTTTTCCAATAGCCAAATTCCATGTAACTACCGGTATAAATCCTATCATTAATTACTTTGACCGAACGCATGATCGTTTCATTAGTACTTGGATATAGCGTCCATTCAGTACCATTAAACTCTAATAATCCTTCATTATTGGCAAAATACATATAGTGGTTTTTATCCTGGCTTACCATCCAGTTCTGGTTGCCGGCTTCATAAGTCGAAGGACTGTATTTTAAAATAGGAGGAAGCTCCTGTGAATACAAAGGAGCAATAATAAAAATAAAAACGGCTTGGATAAGGGATTTATACAACTCAATAGCAAATTAGGTTAGAGTAAAATAATTGAATCATTAATAGTAAGGAATGTTATTATTTATTCAATCAATAAAAATATATAAAAACTTTGGTTTTTCTTTATTTCTGACCGAAATTATAGAGTACAAACAAATAAAAACCGTCTGGGTTACAGACGGTTTTTATAACATTACAGCAATTCAATTACTGTTTGATAAAGCGTTGGGTAATAGTCTTTCCATTGGATGTGGCATTTATTACATATACTCCGCTGGAAAGTCCGGAAATGTCAATATTGTTTTGGGAAATATTAGTTTTTACATCCAGTACTTTTTGGCCAAGCATAGTATGTACTGTTACTTCTTCAATAGTAGATTCAGACAAAAGACTAATGTTATTATGTGCAGGATTTGGGTAAAGCGTTAATTTGGCCTTACTGCTGCCAGCTATTCCTAATGATGCAGCACCTACTACCACATTGCCTAAAGCAGCTTCAGCAGTGGGGTTCGCATTAAGTCCTGATATCTTAAAGCCATATTGTACTACCAAACCGGCAGGAATTGAGGTGGCGGTGATACTAAATGGCTGTCCCGCAGTCAGCGGAGCAGTTACTAATACGTCTGTAGAGTAATTATTAGCCGGATTCAGGCCTTTTATAAAGGCCACATTCGTATAAGCAGCGTCAAGCGTGTTACTGATGACAGTTCCGGAGAAGGTAACTGTTTGTCCGGCAAGCGCAGCGCTTTCAACATAAGTATTGGCTTCAAAGGTTTTATTGCCAATGGCTCCATTTGCCCAATACGCATTACCCGCTTCATAAGTATTGAAATTAGGGTATAGGGTTACAGTGTTGTTGGCAGGATTGACAACCGATTTTAAATCTGCCAAAGCCCATGCATTCCCGAATTCATAACCTCCAGACAGGTTAAAGACGTTAGCAAATCCAACCCAATTCGCACTGCCGTTAACAGTGACATTAACCTGGGCATTCATAGTAGAGAAAATACATAAACTAAATAAGAATGAAATCTTTAATAGTGTTGAATGGAGTAATTTTTTGTTCATGATTGTATATTTTTTGTTTGATTAAATGTAATTATTCCATTCACGAAAACGTTATATGTCGATTATATACAAACTATACATATCGTGCAGCTACCATAAAAACCTTAGATCCTTTATTTATTAAGCTTTTATTGCTTGTAGGATAAATAGCAATAGGACCTATAGAATATTTTGTTGTGGTAATGTAGTGGTATAGTAACGTAATAGTTAGATTGATAAATTTTAGTTATAATGTATTTAATAGATTTTATAACTATAAAAAGTGATTATCTCATTTTAAGGGCAAAATAGCATTGATATAACAATATTGTCATAGTAATAATACGATATTGATAATTGAATTACTATAATTATTTTGATTTATATGGCTACTACTATACTATGTACTTGGATTGACCGTTCTCTAAACTAGTCGGATATAGTAAATTGAATAACAGTGTACAGAAAACTATTCCATATGTTTATTAAAAAATTAACATTTATCGTTTTATTATTTATTAATTTCGAATATTAACTAAACAAATTACCTATGAAAAAGATTAAAATTGTATTAGCAACTGTATTGTTTTCAGCATTTGCATTAACATCGTGTAGTAGTGACGATGATGGAGCTCCAACCACACTTGTTGGAAAATGGAATCCAACCAAAACAACTACTGTTGTTGGTTCAGGAAATGGACAAACTACTAATTATGTAGACAATCAGGTGTCATGTGGAAAAGACTACATCGAATTTACAGGGACTAATATTGTAAAGAATGTAGTTTGGAATAAAAGTGCAGATGGCGTATGTTCAGAAGCGCCTGGCGATGCTGGCGCATATGCTAAGGTAGCTGACGTGCTTACAATTACAGGTGGGGTATATGAAGGGACTTATGCGGTTTCAAGATTGACAGGATCTGAATTAAGACTTGTTGAGACTGCTACTGTTGGAGGTGCTGTCGTAACGTCTACCAGATTTTTCTCTAAAGCGAAATAAGGTACTGCAGGATAATTAAAAAATCCCTTGACAATTCAATTGTTAAGGGATTTTTTGTTGAAAGCTATCGATGGTTATCGATTAAAAATGCTCCTATTTTATACAAGTTCAGCGCTCAGACCCGCATCCAGTAATTGGCTGCACTGAGGTTGTAGTTCATCCAGCGAACCCGTTTTTACAGTACATTTTCCTTTGTAGTGTACCAATATAGCACATTGCTCCGCCTGTTCAGAAGTATGGCTACAAACGCGGATCAAAGTTTCAATTACATGGTCGAAAGTATTTACATCATCATTAAATAACACAATTTCGTTGCTGTTGCCAACGGCTTCCCCAACTAAAACTTCTTCTAATACTTTTTCAATCGTACTCATAATTGTGAATTTAGGCGTAATTAAAGTTAAAATATTAATTATTGTATTTCAATGAAACCCAATTGTTTCTCTGGAATTTTTTTACATAAGTAAGCCCTCTCTGTGTACAGGACTCGTCAATAAACGGAATGTCTTCCTCATAGAACCCACTCAATAATAAAACACCACCTTTATTTAAGCTGTCAACATAGTGCTGCATATCATTCAATAAAATGTTACGGTTAATATTGGCTATAATCAGGTCGTAGTTTTTACCGGCCAGCAACGCAGCATCGCCTTCATAAACCGTTATATGCTTACAGTTGTTGCGTTCCGCATTTTCTATAGAATTCAGGTAGCACCAGTTGTCAATATCAATAGCGTCAATAGGTTCGGCACCTTTCATTTCTGCCAGAATTGCAAGTATGGCAGTTCCACAACCCATATCCAATGTCTTTAATCCTTTAACATCCATTTCGAGCAGATGTTGGATCATCATATGCGTCGTTTCGTGGTGCCCGGTACCAAAACTCATTTTGGGTTCTATAATAATATCATATTCTGCATCAGTTTTTGGATGAAACGGCGCACGTACATGGCATTTACCATCTACATCTATAGCCTCAAAGTTCTTTTCCCATTCTTCATTCCAGTTCACTTGCTCAATTTCTTCAACCCTGTATGAAATGGTGAATTCAGGAGAATTCATGATGTAAATATCTTCCAGTATATCCTCGGTCCAGAATTGTTTTTGAACATAGGCAGTTACACCAAACTCGGTTTCAACAAAACTCTCAAAAGGCTTTTCGCCCAATTCAGCAACTAAGATTTCAGAACCTAATTCTCTTGGCTCTACCGTAAAATGATATCCTAAATAGATATTTGACATAAAGTAATTTTTTGCAAAGGTAAATAATACGAAATGAATACTGTTTTGCAAACCGATTTTTATTTTACTTTTGTCCGATAAATCAAACCAAAAGATGAAGAAAATTACCTTGTTGATGGCTATAGTTTTTACAATTGCAACTAATGCGCAACAACCTGTTGTAAAGAGCAATAATGCTAATGATCTCAAGATACCCACACTCCCATATTACAGTTTTGGTAAAGGGATAGGCATTACTTCACCAGACAGCCTCTATCAATTAAATCTGCGTTTCCGTATGCAAAATAGGGTAACTTATATTAAAAATGAAGGAGATAACGGTGCCTATGATGGACAGATTCGTCGTTTGCGTTTGCGTTTTGAAGGTTATGTAGGAAATCCAAAATTCCTCTATGCCATACAATTGTCATTTGCTCCTGGAGATGTAGGTGAGGTTAAAGAGGGGGAAAATATAAATATTATCAGGGATGCCGTTGTGTTTTACAGGCCCAATAAAAGATGGAATATTAGTTTTGGGCAAACGAAGTTACCGGGTAACCGACAACGGGTTAATTCATCAGGTGGGTTACAGTTAACCGATAGGAGTATCAACAATGCCAAGTTTACAATAGATAGGGATTTCGGTTTTCAGGTACATAACTTACATGAATACAAAGACAAATTCTCTTATAATTTCAAGACTGCGCTGACAACAGGGGAGGGAAGAAACGTAACAGGTAAGGCCGATGATGGAGTAGCGGCAACAGCTAAAGTAGAGTTGTTTCCATTTGGGTCATTCACAAAAGACGGGACTTATTTTGAAGGTGATGTATTGAGGGAGAAAAAACCAAAGCTTTTATTATCAGGTGCTTTTCAGCAGAACAATCATGCCCGTAGGATACAGGGACAGCTGGGAGAAGATTTATTTGTACCCAAAACAATGAAATCGGTATTGCTTGACGGTATGTTCAAATACAATGGATGGGCTGCAATGGTAGCGTTTATGTCCAGGACAACCAGCGAAAACGCTATTGCTATCAATCCGGAAGACGTAACTGACTTCAATTATGCCTATGTTGGTGATGGATTTGATTACCAACTCAGTTATAATTTCCGGACTAACTATGAGATTATTGGCAGGTATTCCGTTCAGCATGTAGGGTCGGATATACAGGCATTTGCTCCAAATACAAAAGAATATACTATCGGGCTTACCAAATACATCTGGGAACACGCTTTTAAATTACAGGGTGAATTGACTTTTGATACTCTGGATTATTTTGATGGAAGCAGCAGGAATAATTGGTATTTAAGGTTTCAGGTAGAGATCGGAATCTAAATGGCATTTGGATCAGGCCTCAGGTACCTGTTTAAATAGACAAAGCGCCCTTTTACAGGCGCTTTGTCAGTAGATACACTTATTTTTTAATGATTCAGGTAAAATTAAGGAGTTGTTGTAGCTGGGTCTTCCGGCCATACTGCATCAACCAGGGCCAGGGCACCGGCACTCGTGCCTACTGCTCCGGCAACTGCCCCAGCGGCAATCCCCACTACCGTTGGTGAACCTGCAATTCCTCCAGTAATTCCTCCGGCACTATCGGCTACTCCAATAATCAACCATTTCCACCATTTCCTCTTACCGAAAAGAGCAGTCGTAGTCTCGTATTGCCCGGAGTACTTAGTATTCCAAAAATAGGTGCTATACCTGGTTATTGAAGTGACTTGTAAAATTTCTGTTTTTTGCTGCTCTGTAAGGCTGCCTGCCAAAATATCATCCTCAAAGCTCACTATTTCGTCTTTAAATGAGGAGTAGGTAGTTTTTTCATTACTTGCAGCATTTTCAATAATAACCATTAGTTTGTTTAGCCCTTCTTTAGTGCCTTCTGAATAAGAACTGTTCGCAATATTATTTTTGTAAAAGCTTAATGAATCGGATAAAACAGTTTTTACTTCTTCAACAGTAGGCAGGTCACTTTCTTCAAACTCGTATTTTTCAGTAAGAATGGTATTCCCGTATGAAACAGTCTGCTCTAAGTCGCCGTTAAAATTCGCACGGTCGTCGAATATCATTTGCATAACAGCATTGTGTAACTCACCTGTTTTATCATAAGGATTTTTAGCATTTTCTGGCCCTACAGCAGCAGCTTTTGCAGACAATGCCCCTGTAGTTTTATCACTACTTTCATTTTCAGTTGAACAAGAGGAAACAAGGCTAAAAGCCAAAAGCAAAATAATTCCGCTAACAGAAGTTAATCTTTTCTTCATTTTTATTAATATTACTATTTGCTTACTATATTTTATGCATTTCAAAAGGATGAAATTCATTTAAAGGTGGGTTGTTCAGCTTCTATCCGACCTGGGGCAATAAACTTGATTTAGTATTTGCCCGATCGCTGCAAATACTGAATAAGTTTTAAAAAAATAAATTTAGTAAAAAAGACGTATGTATCGCATATTGGGTATTTAATTATTTTTTTATTCGTATTTTAAATAAAATATAGAATAAATAATAAAAAAGCCCCGTTATTTTTAACGGGGCTTGTGAAATTCACATTAAAATTAATAAAATATTATTTGACAATCATCCTTTTTACGATTCCTTCTGATGTCTTTACAAAGTAAATACCTGAAGAAAGTGATGCAGTATTGATGCTTTGTGCCCCTTTTGCGCTAAGTATATTCTTTCCGCTGATATCGAAAACTTCGATATCTGCAATCCTGTTGAAATATACAATTCCTCCCTGAGATGGATTAGGGAAAATAGCAAAAGTAGATTGCACAGTCTCATGGCCAGGAGTTGTCAATGTATTTGCATCCACTTCAAAAATTGTAATGGTTCCGCTGATCTCATTCGCGACAAGTATATATCCTGAATCTGTCGGACTGTTCTCCGGAGCGATATAAGTAATTCCTTCCGGACCATGATCACCTGCATATGCAGAAGTGCTGCGGGTATTTTTGTAATCTACAAAAGTTACACTTTCAGGATTGGTTACATTATATACCATAACACCACCCACACGCTCTAAAGAGATAAAAGCAAATGTCTGTCCGCCAATAACAGCAGTAGTCACACCTTCCGGTTCAGGACCTTTAGAATTGCTCCTTCCTTTTGGAGTATTTGCTTCATGGTCTGCATTAAATAATGTTGGCAGATTAGCTGCAGTATACATTTCAAAATCATCACCGCTGTCGAAAACAATTTGCTTTGTGGCAGTATTAAAAATAGAGAAAGAACGGGACCCCAGACAATTGATTTGCTCATAATCGCTATCTGCATCCAGATTACCATTAAGATTGGTCACTCTAAAACGACCCATATTAAATGATTCTTTTAATATAGTTGCATTTGGGAAAATAACAGGGTCCAGTACATACGATGCCGCACCTACAGTTGTTCTTTCTGCAAAACCGGTATAGTCTTTTTCATCACCTTCATTCGCAGTAACAATATAAGTTGTACCACCTGCAGTATAATTAGCAACAGCATCCGGTAAATAGAATGCTTTTACAGGCCAGTTTGCAATCAATACTTCTCCATTAGTATCGGAGATGTCAAAACCATTTCCTGCTACACTCATATCTTTTGTACCCAAAGCCCAAACATCACTGATAGAAGTATTGGTAAGGTTAATCTCTGCAATAGCATTGTTTTCCTGTAAAGTAACCCACGCTTTTTGGGAATCTGCGCTTACTGTAATATATTCAGGTTCAAAATCCTGAGATAACGTACTTGTAAGTTTTAGTTTTCTTACACCTGAAGCGATCAAATTGGATTCCTGTGCGTTATAAGCAGTAAATAGCAAAGTAGTTACATTCGCCTGAGTAAGCGAAGCAATTCCGCCTGAAATATCAATTACACTTACAGAACCTTCCGGATCAACAGCGTAATTTGAATTAGGTTGTCCTTCATTAGCAGTCAATACTTTTGTTCCATCAGGAGAGAAGACTACCATGTCAGGAAGGGCTCCTACGGTTACCTGTTTCAATAAAGCACCGTTAGTATTAAAAAATACTACTGAACCGTTTAAGGTTTCATTTAGATTTGGTGAAGCAACAGCCACTATACCATTCTTAACAGCTACACTTGTAACACCACCATAAACATTCATATCTATAGAGTTGATTACAACTGGAGCTGTAGGGTCTGCAAAATTGATAATATCAAGGAATCCCGCAACCGCACTTGTAGTAAACAGTCTTTGTGAAACAGGATCATGTACTACAATCTCACAAGTACTTGAATTTGTTCCGGAAGGATCAAAACTTCCAACATAATTAAGCTCAATCTCATTAGATGCTACCGGAGCAACCCTGTCATTGTCTTTAATATAAACAGTAGCCATTGTACTTCCTGCTATTGATAATCCAACAGGATTTTCAAGGCTTAATACAAAATATTCGGCCTGCTGCTCTTCCAATGTATCATCGATAATTGGAATAGTAATCGTTTGTGTCAGCGAACTCGCAGATGAAAAATTCAATGTGTGTGTAGTAAGCGTGAAATCATTGGCATCGGCAGTACTAAATGGCGCACCTTTTACAACCAGGTCAACAGAACCCGTTGCAGGGCTGGCCAGGTTTAATACAAAACTTAAAGTTCCCGCGTTTTCATTAACAGTAACAAAGTTGGTAGCCATTGCGATTGTAGTATTGAAACCAAAAGCGAATGTATAGGGACAACTCATTGCAACGCCGTTACTGTCCTGAACGTTGTTTACTACAAGTGAGTAATTCACAGCTGTAGCAAATGGAGTAGAGAATGTCAAGGTTGCCGTATTGTTCGCGACAACTATAGATGTTAAACCTGCAACTCCTGTATAATTAGTAAGGGTAGAAGCAGAAGCTACATTTAGATTGTTGTTGAATGTAAGTTTAATCGTAGTATTGTTTAAAGTAACAGCACTTTGCACCTGTAATGAACTAGGAAAGTTCCATGTTGGCCATACCTGGGCAGCTGTACCGCTTGCAGCAGTTGTCCAATTCGCAGGATTTAGAATCGCAGTTCTCAAATCTGAAGGAAGACCTGCCTGTGTACCATTGTAAAAGGCATTTGCAGTATTTAGTGCAACATTTCCCGGAGCTGTACTACTGTTTAAGGCTGTAACCCCGTCAGTAAGTCCGGCAGGAATCATAGAGATACTTCCGTTACAAACAGTGTTTGAAGCCGCCCATCCGTTAGAGGTCAAGGCTGTAATATAATTAGGAGCTAATGCAGTTCCTGTATAAGCAATTACCTGATCACCGCCTGAGCTAAGTCCAAAGCCGGAACCGGTAACAGTTCCTTTACTGGCAATCAGGGCAGAGGTTTGTATAGTAACTACAGAACCGGCAGGGATGCATTCGCCAGCACCCGCAGTCCAAACTATACCACCTGCACACTGTGGAGTGGTATTGTTAGTGTATTTAGAGTCTGTAAATGTGATAAAAGTACCAGGAGTAATATCTTTAAAAGTAACAAAAGCTATTTCGTCTTCCGTTGCCGTTGCATTCATTCTATAGGCAATAATAGCCAGGTCACCAGCCTGAAACTGTGTCTGTATGCTAATAGTAGTAAATGAGGCAGCTACAGCAGCAGCAATTGCGTTATCGCTAAAATCCTCTACTTTATTAGGTAGTAAAACCGCATAATAAGTTTGGTTGTTATTTAAGGCTACAGCAGGAGTAATTACAATTGTATTGTCTTCAAATGTAGCATCAAAAGCAACTGCTGTTCCGTTAGCATTGTTTAGTCTCAGTTCTACCAGCGTATCAACATTGGTATTTGTAATTGCTGAGTTGTCAATTAAACGGATATTTTCATTGAAAGCAAAAGCAACAGTAGTTGTTACGCTTACATTTCCTGTATTTTCAGCCGGAGTGATCAAAGCCACAGGAGCAACAGCATCACCACCGCCAACAGCGTTACCATCTACAGTAAAGTTGTCAAAACGGTTATTTCCAACAGCTCCGCCGCCACCTTGTGCAAACTCTACTTTTAATTTAAAGTTAGGATTGTTGTTTGCGGCAGCAATTGCAGAAAAATCAAGGGTTGCCAATGTAGGATCTCCATCAACAGGAGCAATAGTAGCAAAACTTGTAAATGTTGTGCCATCAGTAGAGTAAGACCAAAGTTGGTTGCCTGCTCCAGAACCCGAGCGTTTGGTTGCAAATTTCACAACTATATTTTCAAAACCTGTAGTTGGTAAAGCAAATTGTAAAGCCCCACCAATAGGATTGTCAAATCTCATATGTGTTCCAGCCTCGGCACCGTTACGTGCGTTTAGGTTTAGCGTACTGAAGTTTTGTCCTGTTCCGGCTAAGTTGATAGCGCTCGTTCCTCCTGCAATTGCAGTTATAGATGCTCCAGTAACTATAGAAGTGTTAGCGGTTAATAAGTTGGGTACAGTAGTAACATTATTAAAGTTCCAGTAGTGGATTAAAGCAGCAACAGGAATAGCAGTACCATCCAGTGTCAGATTGTCAAAACGATTGTTTCCAACAGCTCCACCGCTACCTTGTGCAAACTCTACTTTTAATTTAAAGTTAGGATTATTGTTTGCAGCAGCAATTGCAGAAAAATCAAGATTTGCCAATGTAGGATCTCCATCAACAGGAGCAATAGTAGCAAAACTTGTAAATGTTGTGCCATCAGTAGAGTAGGACCAAAGTTGATTACCAGCACCAGAACCCGAGCGTTTGGTTGCAAATTTCACAACTATATTTTCAAAACCTGTAGTTGGTAAAGCAAATTGTAAAGCCCCACCAATAGGATTGTCAAATCTCAAATGTGTTCCAGCCTCGGCACCGTTACGTGCGTTTAGGTTTAGCGTACTGAAGTTTTGTCCTGTTCCGGCTAAGTTGATAGCGCTCGTTCCTCCTGCAATTGCAGAAATTGAAGCACCGGAAACAATAGAAGTATTGGAAGTTAATAAGTTGCTAACATTAGTAGCATCGTTAAAATTCCAATAGTGTACCAGGCTTTGTCCAAAAGTCAATGGCGCCGTAAGTAACAGTAGCAAGAGCAAATAGCCTCTTTTCGTGTAAAATTTTGACATAAAGTAGTAGTTTAAATAGTACTACAAAAATCAATTCCACGGATTAATAGGTTATTAATGAAAGAACAAGGAATGGTTAAATAGCCTAACTGGGATGTTTATAGAAAGTTAAGCGATAACTGTTAATTAAAATTAATGTTGATGAAACTTAACACTAAACCCCGTAAGCAGTCTGGATTGGTTACTTTTTCTTAAAACCTCCCAGAATCAGGTTAAATATAAAAAAAGGCTGTACTGCAAGCAGCATCATAAAAAGGACAATAAAGTCTACGTTAGTATCGTGTCCGGCAGAAAAGTTCTTCATGTTCTGTAAATTAGGAAGTGGCTTTTCGTAGTTTGTATACCACAAAAGGGCATTATAGACTATAAATCCGCCAACCATCAAAATGGTGTGGAGCATAGTTAAAAAGCGGTTTAATTTATAATCAAGTTTCTCGTATAACCAATATACAAATCCAAAAAACAGGTACAGCACAGTTAGGAACGTCGTAAGCTCCCTGTTCACAAATACATAATAGGTATCATTAAAATTGATAGTGGTTTTTAGTCCTGCAGGATAGATAAAAAAGCCTGTGGCTAAGATTAGAACTGCAGTTAGCCAAAAGTAGAAGTAGTTTTTCTTGAAGAGCATATTTGGTTTTTTTATTTGAATAGATAGTGTTCAGATTTGAATCAGCGATGAATCAGGGTGCAAAAATATTGATAATTCAGTCACATACTTCCAAAATATCACGGGAAAGCCTATTTTTATCAAAATTAAAATATCATGCAGGATACATTCTTTTTTCA
>Ga0247810_10000481_pt1 | contig 42505 bp, 37 predicted proteins | sample UWRJL119311C1_FD_179918 | JGI IMG/M metagenome (GOLD analysis project Ga0247810, IMG submission 179918) | Plant litter microbial communities from Arlington Agricultural Research Station in Wisconsin, United States - UWRJ-L119-311C-1 | ecosystem: Environmental > Terrestrial > Plant litter >...
TCAACAAGTTGGGTATAGATCCTGAAACGCCAAATGCAGGTCGTTTCTCTTCTTATCCTTACGTTAAAACATTCGCAATAGGTATTAATATTAAATTTTAATTGAGATGAAGACGAAATTATTTTGTGCACAAATCCTTGTTGGCTTTTTGCTAATCTGTTTTAGCGCTTGTAAAAAGGATTTCTTTACCCCATCATATAGTGAAGGACCTGTAATTGAAGAGGCTATCTGGAATACCGACCGGAGAGTAAGAGAATACCTGAATAACGGCTATAATTATATGCTGGCAAGGTATAATGTTGATGGCTCCGGCGCATTAATGGCAAGTGGAAGCGATGAGGCGGTGAACTCAAACCTAAACAGTAACATCAACATTTTTAACAATGGTAACTGGAGCAGTTTTAGAACCTTTGATGAACAATATACTAACCTCTATAACGGTTTGTGGGTGGTGAATACGTTTTTAGAAAGGTCGCCAACGGCAGTTATTTTTCCGGCCAGTGATTTGCGTGGATTAAGAGGAGAAGCTTTCTTTCTTCGCGGACTGTTTCATTACGAGCTCTTTAAAAGATACGGAGGTGTTGTATTGGCAACACGTTCATTTTCTCCAACGGAAAATCTTAACATTCCGAGAAATACTGCTGATGAAGTGGTACAACAAATTGTAAAGGATTGTGACTCTGCGATTAACCAGATTCCGGCAGCTTCCACCAAAGATTGGGATGCTGCGAATTACGGAAGAGCAACAAAGGCTGCGGGAATGGCATTGAAAGCGAAAACGCTTTTAGTGTACGCAAGCCCGCTGTACAATCCAAGCAATAATCTAGAGCGTTGGCAAAATGCTGCGAAAGCGGCAAAGGATCTGATTGATTTAAACAAGCATAGCTTGTTAAGTAATGCTTTATTTCCAGGTTTGTGGGATTACACCGCCACCGCGACAACCTATAACAACGAAGTTATATTTGCAACTCCTGCTAGTAATACCAATGCTATTGAATCTAATAATGCACCAATTAGCTTTACAGGTGGGTTAGGAAGAACCAACCCGACACAAAATTTAGTTGATGCTTTCGAAATGACAAACGGTAAACCTATAACTGATCCTACATCTGGTTATGATTCGCAAAATCCTTACATCGGTAGAGATCCCCGGTTAAGTCAATTTATTGTTTACAACGGAGCAACCTTTAAAACAGGAAGTTTAAGTCGCGCCGTAGAAACTTACGAAGGCGGCCGCGATAATGTGCCGTCTAATATCAATAACACCAAATCCGGCTATTACTTAAGAAAATTTTTAAGCGGGAATTCGACGTACAACATTACTGGGACGACTAGTGTGCGCAGACCATGGGTACTTTTTAGATATGCTGAAGTGTTATTAATGTTTGCCGAGGCTACAAATGAATTCTCAGGTCCTAATGCAGATGTTTACAATGCTATCAATGCGGTTAGGAATCGTGCGGGAATGCCTTCACTTTCGGGATTAACGCAATCCCAAATGCGTGAACGAATTAAAAATGAAAGAAGAGTTGAGTTTTGTTTTGAAGAGCAACGCTTTTTTGATGTTCGCCGATGGAAGGAAGGAGAAAAATACTTTAACGGTGAAGTTAAAGGAATGAAAATTTCTAAAATAGGAAACGCATTGGCCTACACACCGTTTGTAGTTGAAAACAGGATATTTACAAATAAGAATTATTGGTATCCCTTCCAGCAAAGCGAACTGAGCAAAGCCAGTAAACTCGTTCAAAATCCAGGATATTGACTTTGTGCGACTACAAATGTGAAATGGAAATCAAAATTTGTAATCGCTATTCATACCCAAATGAAGCTTCATTTCTTTCAGATTTAAAATGAATAAAATACAATCTATCCAAAAGGCGCTGATTAAACTTAGGGCACAAATAGCCCAAACACTAATCCTGATGCATTTATTTCTGTTTCTATCTTCCAGATCACAGGCGCAGAAAACAGATAAATTTATGGGCGAAACAGTCAATTATGATGAGGAGGCTGTGCCCGCGTATACACTCCCTGATGTTTTAATGACCGGGATTGGAAAGAAAGTCAACAGTAGTAAAAAGTGGGAAGCAGAGCGTAGAGCTGAAATATTGTCACTTTTCGAAGAAAATATTTATGGTAAAATGCCTCCACTTCTGGATAGCCTTAAGTTTATGATTTCCAATATTGATTCTAATGCAATGAATGGAAAGGCACTTTTAAAAGAAATTCAAATTACGGTATGGCGCAAAGGAAATTTTTTAAGCTTCCCGCTTGTACTTTTTATTCCTAATCAGCGAAACAAACCAGCGCCGGCATTCTTACTCATTAACAATCGCAGTAAAAAAAATACTGATCCCACCCGGTTGGAAAAAAGTACGTTCTGGCCTGCAGAAACAATCATTGATAGTGGCTATGCAATCGCTGCATTTCACAACGCAGATGTAACTCCAGACGGAAAAGACAGCTATCAAAAGGGTTTATTAGAAAAAATATTCCCGGAAGAGATACAGAAGCCTGATGGGATTAAAGCCATTGGCGCCTGGGCTTGGACAGCCAGCAGGGTAATGGATTATTTTCAAACGGATAATGATATTGATTTTAATAAAGTTGCCCTTGTGGGACATTCCCGCGGTGGTAAAACTGCATTATGGGCTGCGGCTCAGGATCAACGTTTCGCCATGGTATTGAGCAGTTGCTCCGGAAATACAGGCGCAGCGCTTGCTCGTCGGCGTTATGGCGAAACAGTGAGTTTAATTAACAGGCAATTTACGCACTGGTTTAATGACAATTATAAAAAATACAGCAACCAGGTTGATCGTCTGCCTGTAGATCAGCACATGCTCATCGGATTGATCGCCCCGAGGCCTGTTTACTTGACCAATGCAACCGAAGATCGCTGGGCGGATCCAAAAGGTTCATTCCTGTCCCTGGTAAATGCCAAACCCGTTTATGATCTGTATAAAAAGAAAACCATGCTTCCCGCATCATTTCCAGACACCAATAGTCCGATTATTCGTTGGGCCATCGGTTACCATTTTAGAGATGGCAAACACGACCTTAACGTTTACGACTGGATCAACTTTATCAAATTTGCAAACTTTAATTATGAGAGATGATCATCAAAAAGAATAGGATAGGGCGAAATAATTCAATCAGGTCGGATAAGGCAACCTCCCTCCGTTTAACGGCTCAGTTTTTTATTATTACTGTATTACTGTTTGCTGTGGCTACTGTTTCTGGTCAGCAAAAACCGTTGCGTTTATTTTTAATCGGCAATAGTTTTTCTCAAAACGCCAGCAAATTCCTTCCTGAAATTAGTGCATCAGGCGGTCATCCACTCGTTATTGGAAGAGCCGAACTGCCAGGCTGTGAACTAAAAAAACATTGGGAATTAGTTGCGATTAATAACTCAGATCCTGCGGATCCCAAGGGAAAACCTTATGGCGGAAAATCTTTAAGGGAATTGTTATCAGCAGGGAACTGGGATGTGGTGACGATCCAGCAGTTTTCACTTCTCTCTGGTGATTCCTCAACTTATCAGCCTTATGCATTCAATCTTTATAAATTAATCAGACAATTGCAGCCCGATGCAGAAATTGTTGTTCATCAAACCTGGGCCTACCGTGCAGATGCAAAGAGCTTTGGCAAAATAATGGGAGAACGCCGGGCCGAAAACCAGAACGAGATGTGGGAAAAGTCCAGGGCAGCTTATCATCATCTGGCAAAGACATTTAAGTTACGCATAATACCCGTTGGAGATGCGATCCAAATGGTGAATACGGACAGTAAATGGGGGTTTAAAAAGGATACAACATTCAATTATGAGACTGCGAAATTTCCTAATTTACCAAATCAAACCCACTCACTCAATATAGGCTACTATTATTCTAAAGATAAAAAAATAACCTTTGATCCTAATCATGCAAATGATGCAGGTTGCTATTTAGCAGGATTGGTGTGGTATCAGTTTCTGTTTAAAGCCAATCCAAAACAGGTAAAATTTGTACCTAAAACTGTAGATCAGAAATTTGCATCGCTTTTACAAAAAAAAGCAAAGGTTGTAAAGAACTGATTGGAAATAATTTGTCTCGTTTGTACACTCTCCCAGATTAATTTCTGGATTTTGAGGTACACGGTTACAATTTTTGAAGGATTGTTTTTGAGATTTTGTGGGATAGATTGAAATTCTTTGTGCTTAGTTAATCTTTTTTTTGGTTAATAACATAAATAACTAAATTTTGGCTTTATTTTATGGGTAAGTTTAAGATGCATTTTATTGTTAAGCGATTCGTATCAGATCACAATAGACTGATGTTAATACTGATTCTTGTGATAAAGTGCCGATCTGGAGTGGAACTGAACATGCACTCACTTTCTCCGCCATATGCAGCTTCAATTCTATTTTGAATATTTGCAATGCCTAAATTAAGCCCAGAATCGTTCAGTCCGGTATTTATCAGGTTTTTGGTTTCTATTTTTAGCTTGTTCTCTGTTATAAAGATTTCCATGCTTGCCGGATCACCGGGCTCATTTAAGTTTCCGTGCTTAAAAATATTCTCTAACAGGGTCAAGATGACGAGCGGAATAAATGGGTACTCTAGAACCGTTGACTCGACTTGGAAATGAATATTCAGGGTTCCAGATTTTGGAATTTGCCATAGATTGATATAGTTTCTAGCATGCTGAATTTCATCTTTGAGCAGAGGGGCTTTTTCACTGTATTCAGCTTCCAGGGCGAAGCGGATCATGTTGGATAGTTGCACGACTGCACTAGCTACCTCTGGTTGGGAATTTTGGGTTAAGCTGAAAATATAATTTAAGGTGTTAAAAAGAAAATGCGGATTAATTTGTGATTTTAAATAGGCATGTTTAGCCTTACTGAGTTCTAGTTTGGTTTGCTGTATAATGATTTTCTTTTCTAAGGCTCTTTTTTCGAATTCTGCTCTGCTGTTACGCTCTTTTACATATACCCCAAAGTAGTAGTACAGGAAAGCAAGGATAACAAAATATAATCCTCTCCAGGCGGTGCCTGAAATATATTGCTTGTTTAGAGCAGGCTTTCTCCCAGTGTAAAGGTGCAAGTTCTTAAGCCAAGTATCCAGGCCGTATTTCAGAGTAATGAGCAATAAAAAGCTTATTAAGAGTAATAACGGTAACCTCCAAAGCCACTGCCAACCTTGCTCGAGACTACGGGGCAAAATAATTAAGGAGAGAAAATAGAACAAGGCAATATTGATCAGGTAATGGCCAGTAAGCAAGTAAATATCGCCTATTGCTCCAAGGGCTATTCGCATAGTTGTGAGTTCATAGCTGATCAGGAAAACCCAGGCTAATACATTCCATGAATACATTTTTTTCCATTTTATTCTGCCGAAATTTTTGGTCAAAACGGCTTTCAAATAAGTCAACATAGCTTTTGAATAAAGATATTTTTATCGCATTTCCAGGCTAGTAGCTTCCCCTCATGAAGCAATCAAACCACTCAAAATTGGAACGGAAAACAGTGTTTGTTTTCCGTTCCAAAGCCAATAGGCAACTATCTAGTACTGACCCTACCGAGGCCACAATGACCATAGTAGTAACCACGGTTACCTATACTGGCAGGATAGTAAAAAGAGGCAAAAACTAATCCTTTCTAAAAAGAAGGGTGTTATCTTCCAGGTACCTGATGAAATTTATTTTAAATGGCGCAGTCATCAGTACATCATACTTCTGCAGGTGTATGGTGTTGCCTTGGATGGATTGGATGTGATCGGCGTTGATGATATAGGATTTGTGTACCCGGTAAAAATTGGAGTTCTGTGATAATTTTTTTTCCATGTCTACAAGGGAATAATAAATTATAAAATGTTCATGTTCTGTAAATATGTACAGATAGTTTCCAGCTCCCTGGAAATAAATGATGTCACTCTTTTGGACTTTCACCCGGTAGCCGCGTTCTCCAGTGCGGATGTAAAATGCCTGATTATCCTCATCTAGCGGGTTGTCAAAGCATTCTCTTATTACTGTATTTACCTCTTCTGCGAAACGACTAAGCTCGATTGGTTTCAACAGATAGTGTTTGGCCCGAAGCTCAAATGCTTTGAGTGCATACTCTGCAAATGCGGTGGTAAAAATAATGTTTGGAGTGGTTCGCTGGATGTGTTTGGCTAACTCAAGGCCAGATAGTCCTGGCATGTCGATATCCAGGAAGACAAGGTCGGCCGCAATCGAGTTGATGTCAGATAAGGCTTCCAATGAATTCTGGTAGGTTTTCAAGACTTGAAGTCTTGGGATCCTGGCGATATGGTCGGTTATTACTTTTATCGCAAAGGAGTCGTCGTCTATGATAACGCAATTAATAAGATTTTTCATAATGATAAAATAGGATAGAGCAAGCTCTTGTTTTTATTCCTATTTTGTTTATGGCTTTTTACCCCTTTTTGACTGGGTAAATTCACCCTCCTCTGTAGCCAACTGGAAGAACCACTGCATTTGACCATGTTGCGCAGATTTTTAATTTTTTATAAGCCGTTGGTCAGTAGGATCCTGCTGTAATTTTTTTTGGCGATAAGGGATCAATTGACGGAGGTTTATCCAATAAGGCTCTTATTGCCAACGGATTGGGACTGGGTGAAATCAATATACTACAAAGACATTGTTACAGGCAAAACCACTTTTCAAACCAACGCATCTTCCCAGGACGAATGGAACAGATCATATCTTCGCACTTGCAGCATTGTTGCCAAGAAAGTGGAAATGTTGTTGGCTGGGCGTCACTGAGTCCAGTTTCACCTTGCAGGTATGCAAGTGTAACTGAATTCAGCGTATAATGTCTATAGGGAGATTTAAGCTCAATAACTATCTGTGATTATTAATCAATTAATACTTCATTTGCATATTTAATTCTAAAATTTAAGACGATAGAGTCTCCAGGTTTTATTTTAATGGTTTTAGGTTTTGAAAGTTTGTAACCCACAAAGCCAGCTCTGATTTGGTAGTTACCTGGTTTCAACTGCGCCTTGTATATACCATTATTATCTGCCATTGCAATTGTTGTCGTATCACCTGTTCTAACTGCTCCAGGTAATATGCTACCACTATCTGCATCGACTAATTTTCCTGTGATCATACCTTTGGTTGTGCCCAATATATCTTTTAATATTATAGCTGGAGCAGGCAGAGATCCCTAAAGCAGGAATTAAGATTGAAAGAATGATTTTCGTAAGTCTCATTTTTGCATTTTTTGATTTCTGCTAATTTAATTAGCTGCACAGCCTGTGGATTTTGCTTTTTTTGCATGAGGATTGCCATTTGGATTAGCTCCACATTGTTCGATGAGAAGATCAATCTGAATCCGATCCTGCTCTCTCCGGGTAAGGGTTTTTAGCTCTACCGGTCTCATGAAGTCTTCGCCGAGATCTCTAAAAATATAGGCATATGTTGCCGAATGATGCTGGTTATTTCTTATAAGTTTTTAACTCTTTACCATATTCTCATGTCATTTAAAAGGTTCTCCATTCGTGATACTGGTTTCTGCACGTCTTTAGTCAGTACAGGGACTTCCATAATCACATACTTTTGCAGTTCGGATAAATTAATCTTTCCGTCACGGTTTGCATCTGCATGCATCCCGCCGAGTCCCCGTAAAACCGAATAAGTGAAAGCTCCATTGTTCCATGCGTTTGCTTCAAGCGCTTCGTCAGTTGCCCCAGCGGATGAAATTACCGTCGCGCCCGTTGATACCCTTAGATCGACAAACATTTGCTTCATCATCTCGAAAGTATTCTCAAGCCCCTTCTGCTTTTCAAAAAGGGTGAGGTTTGATCCACCGCGGAAATTTAGGTCTTCATTGGTTTGTTTTTTAGCATTGCCAATCGCAATGTCTTCTTTGTCAATTTCACCAGAGTGGCAGGCGTCAATCATCAGTAGTTTATTTCTGGCTGGTATATTATCCAAAAGCCCCTCCAAATCGGCATATAGTAAGCCTTTTTGGGACGGGTTAGAGAAATTCATATCAAATGTCGAAAGATAGTAATCGAGCTGGTCATCAGGAATACCGTGTCCAGCATAAAACAAAACTATTTTATCATCCTCGTTTGTGTTTAACAAGGTTTTCTTCAGATTTAAAATGTTTTCTCTGGTTACCATCTCGTTCAGTAAAGAAATTTTGATGATTTTATTATAGGTTATTTTTCCTTTTGAAAAAAGATTTTGTATATCCTGAGCGTCCTTCGCCGCATAATCTAGCTTTTTTCTTTTGTCAAGATAATCGCTGACCCCTAGAGTGATAACATAAAGATTTGGTACTTCTGCAGCGCCATTGTATGTGAGCGAGAATTGGTCCCTCAAACTTTCAATTCCTCTGGAATTTAGAACAGTGACCTCGATCAGGTTACTACCTGTCGCAAGCTTCGCAGCGACATCTATCTTAGCTTTTTTTTCCTGCCTTTTTTCTAGCGGTAGTCCCATCGACCCATAGATGGGGACACCATTTATGTAAACATTCAGCTTCTGGAGATTAAACATTTCATCGTTTGCTTCTACCGAAAACTTTACAAGTCGCAGAGACGATGTACTAGGTAGAAGAGATTTATTGGCAATTTTAACCTGGGGGACATTGCTGGAACGATCGGCTTCAAAGCGGATGGGGTCAAAGCCTAATTTTTTTAAACGCTTCTGGTAGATCCTTCTGTAGACCTCTATAGTCTTTACAGGTGCTGTGCCCATAAGCTCCAGCACCTTGTCTGGCCTGTTGAATTGCAAGTCGAACTGTGAGAATGCATAAAGATCGTTTCCTAACCGGAATTTTAATTTTTTTGCAGCGTCAGGAGTTGACATATAATAGCCCTCGGGCGTGCTCACCATATAATCTGTGCTGTCTACACAGAAAAATTCCGCTATTTCCTTCCCACTTGACAGATCCCACATCCGGAGTGAAAAATCATCACTTGAGCTGATGAGGAGCTTGTTGTCAGAAGAAAAATTTATTGCAGTGATTTTTTGTGTGTGACCGCTTAATGTTGTAATCAGGGCCCCAGTACTCATATTCCATATTTTTATTTTCTGGTCAAGGGCAGCAGTTGCCAGAAGGGACTCATCTTCACAAATTTTAACGAGGTTAATCGGCTCAGTATGTCCACGAAATGTTTTAGAAACAATCCCCTTATTGATATCCCAGATTCTGGCTGTTTTATCATCCCCCGCACTTATAAATGAAGTGGTATTTTTTAAAAACGCCAAATCCCGGACTGCTGAGAGCTGCATGAATGATTTGAGTGGTTTCAGGTCTGAGCTGCGCAGGAGTTTTATCTCCCTTGATTGATCTCCTCCATTACTAAGCACAAACTTCTCATCGCTACTCGAAACTGCGACCTCACCACTGGCTATTAGTGCTTCAAGTTTTTTATGACCTCCTTTATTTTCCAGAGTTGCTTGCTGTTTATCTGCGGACAGATCAATTACTCCGTTTCTAATATTCCAGTTTGCAGAGCCATATTGATGGTGAATGTTGATTGTTGAATCGCCCTTTGAAAAGCTGATTTGATCGATATAATTCCCATTACCTGCGATTTTATCGATTAAAGTTCCACTCTCAGGCTCTATCCATAATACCCCACTTTTGCCTTTGCTGTCTTGAAAACTGGCTAGGAGCTTTCCTCCGTCTGGAGAGAATGCCACAGCGGTAAGTACAGCGGAAGGCTCTTCAATAATTTTCGATGTTTTAGTTTTTCCAAAACTGGATACATGTATTCTCTGTTTTTCCAAACTTGCTACGCGGAGGCTTCTGGCAGACAGGCTTGAACTGGAATGAGGAAGGAAATTTTTTTCATACAAAGTGAGGCCTTGGTTACTCGCCAAATCAACGCTTTTAATTACCAAGCTAACCTTACCTGAGAGATCAACGTCACTTCCCAGGCAGAGTAACCGGTTTGGACCACTGAAATCCAGTTTCTCACACCCTTTATTGAAAACCGTAATTTTTTTTACGAATTTCTCATCCTGGAAAACGTGTACCCTTCCAAGGCCGTCGCTTAAAACGAGTACGTTGGAAGTAGGACTATATGCAGAACTGGTAACTGTAAAATCCTTTGGGAAATTATCCAGCTTCTTACCCTGATTTATCTCCCAAGATGATACACTTTTGCCTATGGTTATAATGTTTGTGCTAGCTGCGGTAAAATAAATGCTGCTCAATCCTTCCCCTGAATTTAACACAAGTTGTTCACTTCCTGCCTCTAAGTTCCATATAATAATCCTTCCATCGATCCCTCCAGCAGCAAGGAATTTTCCATCTACAGAGAATGCTAAAGAGATTACTGGCGAACTAAAGCCACTGATTTCACTTATTTCAACAAGGGTTTCCGCGTCCCAGAGTTTCACAGAAGCCGCTTTTATTTGGCCATGTTCCAAAAGCTCACCTGCGCCAGTGGCAATTATGCGGCCGTCGGGAGAATATGCGATTGTATTAATCCGGCTGTTATGCCCTTTTGGAATAATAACTTCCGCCTGCTGTGCATAACATACTATCGATGAACATAAGAGAATTAAAAACAAAGTGAGTCCTTTCATTATCTGATCTTACTTGGTGCATCAAAATTACTCGTTTCAATTGGAGCGGATAATGTGTTTTTTGAGTTATATCCTATGACCTGCAAGCTATTTCGCTGGCCCCATTTAATAAGCTTTGAATTACTCAGCGGAATGTTTATTGCAGAAACTGCACCTGATGCACTTTTGCTTAACACCCTTGCATCAGGATAAGCAACTATGCCATTGATAATTACTTTAACATTTCCAATACCTCCACCATTATTGCTTAACTGTATATTCAATACAGGGTTTTTTGGATTCACTACCTCATTCAGTTTTACAGTGGGATAGAGGTCTGAACTTGAAAATGGTGGGATTGTAGGCAAGTTCCCGGGTGCATATCCTAAGAGAATAGGCAAAAGCCCTTTTTTATAATATCGGCTCCGAATTTGTTCGAGCGGGATGGTTATCGATTTAAAAGAATAATAAAGGGTCTGGAGTGCTTTGTCAGATCCGTCAAAGTAGCCCTCGGGGGTAATGATTAGCCACTCCGAAACATCAATTGGAATTAAAGAGGCAATCTGTTTGCCCGATTCTGTGCTCCAGAGCCTGGTGGTGTTGTCAAGACTTCCCGTCACGAAATATTTTCCTGTAGGCGAGAATTTAGCGGAGAAAAGCTCTGCAGTGTGCCCGGTGAAAACCATGCTTTTTTTGCTGTTGATATCAAATAAATTGGCTAATCGGTCGTATCCCGCCGTTAGAATCTCACTCTGGTCAGGAGAAAAACTCACCGAGCTTACATCCGAACCATGAAGATCGTAGCCCTTGGTTTTTAAACCTAATCCAGTATTCCAGAACCACACGCTTTTATCGTTACTACTGGTCACCATCGTTTTTCCATCCTTTGTCAAATCCATCGAAGTGATTAGCTCATCATGATTGTCCTGGAAAGTTTTTAGGTATTTACCTGTCTCTGCGCTCCAGACCTGCACCTCTCCAAAAGCTTTTTTAACCTTGTCATTATCCGCCAGACGAAAATCCTGTTTACCGCCAAGGTAAATTAACTTTCCATCGGGGGAAAACATTATGCAGGTACTCACATGATTAGATCCAGTCTTGAGAATGCTTCGCGAGAAATTTGAAATAAGTTTTCCCGAAGCAGCCTCAAATAATATTAGGGTAGAGAAAAAGTCGTTCTTATTTATAGCGGCCAGCTTCTTGCCATCAGGAGAAAATATAATTGCTCCGGATCCTGCGCCAATTGCATAAAGCGCTTTGCCGGAACTTATCTCATAGACCACTCCAGCATTACCTGCATTTCCCACCGCAATCAAATTGTTGTCAGGAGAGAAAGATAGTGCAGTGATCGAATATCTTTGATCCTTTAGTATTTTAACCAATGCTCCGGTTTCAATATCCCAAATTTTTGCTGTACCATCCTGACCTCCTGTTGCAAGATATTTACCGTATGGTGAAAACGTAACCGCCAATACCCCGCCACTCCTTGTACTAAGTACTTTTATTGTCTCACCACTCAATGCATCAACAATTACTGCTGCACGGTTTGCAAGTCCAATCACGATTGAATTTCCGTCTGGTGAAAATTCTGCAGACATCATGTTGGTAAAGGTATTTTTTAGTTTTCTGATCACTTTCCCAGTTTCCAGGTCAATTAGTTGTATCAGACTGTGATACCCTATTAGAACCACTTTTTTGTCTGGCGATACAGCGGCAAAACTTGCCGAACCGTTAAATTTCACTTTAAGTTTATTTTTATTATGCAAATCATAAACTCTTCCCTGTCCATCGCCCACCGCGAAGGCATACTGTCCGTCGTTGGTAAACCCTGTCAGTAAAATTTCAGAACCAACGTTAAAGAGTCCAAACACAAAACTAGAGATTTCGTTTCCCTGTCTGTCCCAGAGTTTTGTAGGCTCGTCAGTAACATCCCGGTTATGTATCATATTAACGCCTCCGCCTCCAGTTATGATAAAATCGCCCTGAGGATAATAAGCAGCTGACAATATTTTATACCTGGATTCGCGGATGGTTGTGATAACTTTACCCGTACTGAGATCACAGATTTTTGCTGTTTTATCCTTGCTGGCAGACAAAAAACGATCTTCAGCAAAAAAATCAACGCATGAAATGGAATCAGAATGGATTTTAACGGTGTTAATGAGTGCTCTGCTTTCAAAATCCCATAAAAGGATGCTCCCATCCTGACATCCCGCTAAAAGGGTTTTGCCGCTTGGGGAAAATCGAAGAAATGACGGAATAGATTTAAGTCCTTTGAAGGTATTAAGCTCTCTTCCTGACGAACTTTCCCAGCTTCTGATTGTTAAGTCCGGACTGCCTGTCAACACAAATTTTCCATCAGGGGAATAGGTAGCCAGTGTAACCTGCTTGGTGTGTCCAGCTGGTAATACCAGTTCAGGCTTCTCCTGCGCAATAATTAAGCTTGCGAAAAAAGAAAAAAATGTAATGAGTAGCGTTCTTTTCATATTATATGAATTTGGTTATGGATGAAGAATGAATTCTAGGATTTCCTGCTGATTTAAGTAACCATAGTATACTGAAAGTTCATCTAAAATGATATCTTCAACTATTTTCACTCTGTTTGGGCTGGAGGCATAGAGTAGGTTTAAATTACTCTTCAATACCTTTACTTCCTGAATTAATTGCTCAGGCGGATAGGAAGAGATTTTCAGTGCGGAAATCAATTCCGATTGTTTTTGAACCGCATCATAATAATAAAGGCCTAGCGCTGATGTGTTTGCCTGGTCAATGGGTTTACCATCGACCAAAAAAAGGTTTTTGTCAATTACCAATGCAATCTCACCGGAGGTATTTCCAGCAATGTCGAAGCTGAGTTTTTTGTTAATCACTTCGCCGTTCAAAGTATAACGGATGAAGAAAAACTGTTTTGTTAAGTCTTTGAAAGCGGATTTGGAAAGAGAAAAACTTAATGTATCTAAAAGTGTCAGACGAGGGATGGTATCTCCTTGTTTGCGGGCAAGATTTTTGAAAAAAAACTTAAGATCATTTTTTGAATTGATGACGCCACGTCCTGCCAGGGTCTGAGTCAAGTTAGTGGGAATGAGATTTTCACTTAGCTTAACCAAAATCCCTGGAAGTCTGCTCGCGTTAAGCGATTTTTTACGTCGCAAAGTGTAGCGTCCCTTCTGCGGGCTTATGAGTGCTACTAAATCTTCATCACTATTGAAAATTAATGCATCATCCAGCTTCAGCTGGTCACCGATTTTCAGAGCCTGGCGGGTTTTAGAGCTCATTACTTTTCCGTTTATATGTGAAACATAATAAATGTCATTCGACTGGCTGAAAAACAACTGTAGGAAAATCAAAATAACCATCATGCTATAACTTATTTTTTTTATTTGCCTTAAATTCAAGGTACAGGGTTACCGCTGTTAGGTAGAGGGAAATCAGTACCACATCTATGTGTTTGTGAAAAAGTAAAAATGAGACTAACGACAAAAATCCGGTAATTAGGAAGAATGTGAAAAATTCTACCAGCGCCGATCCAAAGGGTGTATTTTTGAAGTAATTAATTACCTTCTCAAATACTATTGGAGGATAAAAAACCAGATAACTTAGTAGGGAGAAACTAAGGAGCATGAATAATAACCACGACAAACTAATCTGGTTATCTCCTTTTAAAAAACCAATGATAAGATTTGCAAGAATTAACGACCCTGGTACTTTGCCGCTATAGGTTGGGTGTAGATCTCCACTGAAATCCCCAATAATGATAGTTTTTCCACGAAAAAACTGATCATAAAATGTTTTTTGATCAGCTTCCAGCAAATCAACAATTTCATTAAGCGGGATTAGTTTACTTTTTCCTCCAGCCGCATCTAAATCAGAGATGGAAATGTAATTCTCATAAATAATGGTGTTGAAGTAGACCTTTCCTTTTAACCATAAAAGACCCAGGGTCTTGCGAGCAGTCATACCCGAAATCTGCTCAACTATTTTTAAGGGAATTGTCGCTGCGCCTGAAGGGGTTGAGTATTGGTATTTTAATAATTTGTCGGAAGAGTAAAGCCCCGAAGATTGTTGATAGCCAGCGTAGCCTGTATTTACGCCCCTCAAGTATGGATTTAGCGCCTGATTTCCTTCCTGGGAAAAAGGTAAGATCAGCCCGTTTACCTGTTTTATTGTTTTGCTAAACTCCTCATCCTGATTTGTTGCGATGTCGAAAAGTAAATCGCAAATAACAGGCTGTTCAGGCTTATTACTGATTTGTTTGAATAATCTTGAGAGTGCTTTTCTGTCCGTTAGTACTTGATTTCCATTTAGATCAACCCTTGGAACAACGACTTTGCTTGCACTCACATCAATAAAGGTATAATCCCCAGACAAGTCGCTTTTTGTTGAGAAAAGATCATCAATAAATAGTGTTGACTTAATCTGACTTTCTTCAGGAGCAAAATTGTAATCAATGTTTAACGCTAAAATTGCCAGAATGAGCAGGAATGCTCCATGAAGACATGAATAACCAACCTTAATTACAATAGGATTTGACTTTGCAAAAAGTCTTTTAGAGGACATGGCGTTAAAGAGATTTTAGCTAAAGTTATAATATATTTTCTAATATCCTTACTGATACGCAGTGAATTATATATTTTTTTATCGACATGTTGCCTTATTGGTTATTAGAAGTTTCGACTCATGAACGAAGGTTTATGGTTGATATTGGCTTGTTGAAATTTGGCTTGCAAATTTCTCTGTTAGGCATGCCCGAAATCTGGGACGCTCAATTGCATCGAAGTTATCTAGATTTAAAAATCTGTTATGCTGTCATTCCGAAGAGTCATATCATCTTTAAACTTTACCAGTCGGACAATTCTGAGAAAAGCGAAGTTATTATAATCGGAAATGGACCCGCTGGGATGTGAACTTCGTTCAATTTTCAGCGTTTAATGGCTATCTAGAAGAGTTTTTAAGAGCGATTCACCGAATCACTTACCTTTTTGTCAGTATTTTCTAGTTGTAATTGCTATATTATCAATATAATTGAAATCTATGAATATAAGAATGAAGAATTTTATTAACAGGTAAGCTACCGTATTGTTCCCATATTAATCTGTAAAGGTTTGGGTTCTTTTAGTAAGTATCCGTTATGAGTAACATATATTTAGCTTAATATGAGTTATAATCGATACTAAATGGAAATTCACATTCCCCAGATTAACAAATTGTAAAAGGGTTATTCTCTCGGAGCAGGGCTTTACAGTGATGAGATTCTGGGACCATGAGGTATTAAAGGAACTTCCCGGATGTGTAAATCAGATACTGCTGTATATCGAGTCCTGCAGGTCGGGTAAGATTCCGGAGATGAACTAAAAATTTACTCTCAGGTATCCATTCGGTTTTGACATAATGAATTGTTTTAGTATTACTACCCGCCCAGGTCGCTTCACTGATTTTACTGATGGCGTATCCCAAATTACCACTGCATGACTTCTTCTGCGATAGATAATATTGTAGTTACTAGTATACCTGTTGTTTGTTTTTTTAGACTTTTTGTACAGCCAGTCTTCTGGTTTTATGACAGCTATGGATCTGCCAAATGAAAAATGCAAATCCAGTTTCAGCTGACCTGGATTGATTAAATGACGTCTGCACAAAATTTAAAGCAAGAATTCTTTAAACCCTTTATTTACTACCTTTAGCATAAAGGTTGCGGCTGTTCTTGATATAATGTACTGATACCTGCAAAAAAATTGTTGCCTTCTTGTTTTAAATGTTTGGTATTTTGCTATTAAAAAGGTTCACCTGTCAGGGAACGGGCAATGTGGCTGGTTGGGTTTGACCGGTTACTCTAATAATTGATGCTGTGCTTCAATTTTTTTCATAGCTTTATCTATAGTATAAACTATCTAATTTAATGGACTCACTCAAAATCAATCTCGAGAACTGTTACGGGATTAATAAACTCGTGCATGAATTCAAGTTTTCAGAATCGAAGGTACAGCTTGTATATGCGCCTAACGGCATGATGAAATCATCACTTGCCCAGACCTTTGAAGATATCACAGAAGGCAAGACTTCTATGGATAGGATATTCAAAAGCCGACCAAACAGTCGTACTATAACAGTGGATGGTTCACCGATTCAGCCTGAAGATATATTCGTTATACAGAGAATGCGTGAACCGACTTTCAAGGATGCCAGTACTATTCTGGCAAATGCTGCCTTAAGGGAAAGGTATATGACGCTTAATGAGAAGGTATTATCTTCCAAAACAGAGTTTTTAAACATGTTACAGCCTTTTTTTGGCATTAGGGGAAATCTGATTGAACTGGAACTCAATTCTGTTTTCGGAATAGGTATTTATGAACTGTTGAAGCAATTCAAAGACCAAATCGAAGAGATATCTGATCCAATTTACCAGGGTGTGATTTATAATGAGGTTTTTAACGATAAGGTTTTCAAGTTCCTCCAGAGTAAAAATTTCAACAAGAAGATCGCCGAATATATTGGTATTTATGATGACTTAGTGAATAAAAATGAAAGCCTTTTTATGAAGGGAACTTTCAACCACTACAATGCAGATACGGTAAGCAAGTCTCTGAAAGAGAACAAATTTTTTGCTGCAAACCACAAGGTCAAGATTAAAGACTTAGAAATAGACAATATAGAAGCATTGGAAAAACTGATCGCTGAAGAACGTGATAAAGTTTTGAATAATCCTGATTTCAAAAATAAATTTGATGAAATTGATAAAGCTCTGAATTCGAATACTGAACTCAGAAAATTTAGAGGTTTTATAGATCATAACCAGCAGGTTTTGAATGAATTATCCGATGTTGACGAATTTAGGAAAAAACTGATACTGCATTACGTTGCAGCTAATAGGGATGTAGCAGACCATGTGATAAAAGTACATGACGAAACAGAAGTTGAGAGAAAAGCTATCATTCAGGAGGCTAAGGCAGAGCAGGATGATTGGAGAAATGTACTTCAGGTGTTTAAAGAAAGATTTTCGGTACCGTTTGAACTCATTGTGGGGAATCAGGATGATGTAATTCTTAATGAAAAAGCCCCTGTGTTAATTTTTCGGTATACTGATGCCCATGGCTACATGGATCTTGGCGGCGGCGAATTGCAAGCGAGCCTGAGTACGGGAGAACTTCGTGTCTTTTATCTGCTCAATATCATATTTCAGTTTGAAGTCAAGCGTAGGTCAGGAAAAAAGCAACTGGTGGTTGTTGATGATATCGCGGATTCCTTTGATTACCGCAATAAGTATGCAATCATTCAATACCTGAAAGATATTTCTGAGGAAGACAACTTTTTCATGGTTGTGCTTACTCACAATTTCGATTTTTATAGGACTTTTAAGAGCAGGCTTGGAGACGAAATAAATTATCGGGGCAATTGGATGGGATTAAAGGGAGTAACTGAAGCGACTTTGCGGATAGGCGAGAAAAGGGATGTTTTCCCACAGTTGCGTAGAAAGTATGCTGAATGTGATCTGAGCTTTATTGCCTGTATTCCTTTTGTAAGGAATTTGATCGAATTTACCGTGGGCGACCAAGATGTTAGGTATCTAACATTAACCTCGCTCTTGCATATGAAACCCTATCGTCCGCAGGAGGATATTCCTGCTTCAGCCGATCTGGATAAAGGTCAGGTACAGCATATATTCAACTCTGTCTTTAATCTTCAGCTTGTCTGTAACGACCCGGATAAAAAGGTTGTCGAACTTCTAATGGAGCAGGCAGCTGTTTTGTTCGCCCTTGCCGAACCGGATTTTACCGATCTCAAAATTAAACTCTGTCTTTCTCTCGCAATCAGGCTAAAAGCAGAAACATTTATGATCAGTAAAATAAAGAGTGTTCAATTTCACGAAAATATATTTAAAAAACAAACGGGAAAGATTGTAAAGCAATATCGGAATGAATTCCCTGAAGATAAAGAGGTCTTACAGATTATGGATAGTGTTCTTTTAATGACTGCAGAAAATATTCACGTCAATTCGTTTATGTACGAGCCGCTGATGGATCTTTCGATTGAACATCTGAAGAAACTTTATGGGCAAATCTTTGCACTACAAATAACCTAACCTAAATAATAACGTCTGTCAATCAATTTTAAAAATCGAGCTGATAAGCTGGTTGGTTAGCACTTTCTATTAAAAAAAAATGTATCTAAGGGCACATGGATATTCCGGCCCATATTACACCATCCATTCCGAGGCATACTTTGTTCAGAATAATCACTGGGACTAGAGGGGAAATAAGATTGTTAAGGTTAGGAAATTCTGCATTGAAGCCTTAAATCCATAATTCAGACTAAAATTGTTAAAATGATAAACTGATAGCAAGGTGCTAGGTAAATACTATTAAGTTTTCATAAATTCAAAACCATTATTGCTGGCGATGGTGATTAGCGGCTCAATAGTCATCTTAAATTTGACCTTATATTCGATTGGTAACACTTGAAAATTATCCAGGTCAGGAAAGATACTTAAATAATCTTCCAGCAATTTCTTTTCAGCAGGTCTAGATTTAATAATTTCAATTGCATTTTTTTGATGCTGGTAAAATGAATCAAAATATTTATTTAAATCAGGTAGTTTGTCTGATTTTGAACTGTTGAAAGAAGGATTAGCTGGTATAAGGTTCCACAGCAAATCATGCGAAACGAACGCGTGAGGAATAAAGTGCTCAACTGCGAAATTTCCTTCGTGGAGTTTGGAATTGGTATAAATGCAATCGATATTCCCTAATTCTCTAATAACGATGTTCCAAAAATTCCGCTGTTTTATTAGACTGTTTCGCCTTGCTGGTTTAATGAGTTTGTTAGGAATATCCGGGACGTTTGGATTATGTTTTTGAAGGTACAGACTAAGTTTCCAGTAGCAAAAACATTTTAAGATTCCCGCGTTCGCTTTCAGGTAATCTACCCAGATAGGATTAATGGTAATATGATTTTGATCTACTGCATAGAGACAATAATTCTCAAACTTAGAAGATGCCTCGTAAATATATTTTATGTTTTCAGCTCTACCTTGAAACCAAGGGCTTAAAAACCTGTGTGGAACTTGGTTATTGAAGTGCTTTAAAATATTTTGAGTTTGGAGGTTACTGCTATTATTTAACTGGTGCCTGATCTGCTCGCGCTTTTCATCAATGGTGAGGTTTTCCAAATATGAAATGTCCTTAACAGCCCTGTGCAACTGATCCTGTTTGCCAAAACTCAAGTGAAAATAATTGATTGTATACCAGCTTGCTGCAACCATGCCAACAAACAATTTCTCTTTTGGTATGTGGTAATGACCATCTTCAATCTCATCCAGAATTGAAAGGAACCAATAAAATTTATATGCAGCTGCTGTATTATTAAAGCAGGCTGATAATAAGTTTACGGGAAGGTGTTGGTGTGATGGAATCATGATTTGCAATATAATCATAAACCCAATTTAGCGAGTTAAAAAATAGCCGTATTCGCTTTTATTTACTTGACAATTAGAATTGCCTCAATTGAACAAACAGGTGCTACTTTATTTTTTTGCTGTTGTATAAATAGTTATGTTTTTTTAGAATTTAAAAGCTAGGGAATACAATCTAATCAAGCCATAAATACATGTGGGTGGAATAATTTCTTGAGAAGCTTATGATGAAATGTTAATTTTTTTTGAGGTTAAAATAGAAGAATTATTGATGGCCAATGAAGTTTTAGTTGCCATGGAACTCAGTCACAATCTGGAATTTATCACTATCAATGGAGATGAAAGCGTAAAAGCATCTGATTTTCACATCTAAATCTAATGGTGTTAAATGGATGAATTTGCTTTTAAATAGAAAAGTTATAAAGCCTTAACGAACCTGTAAAATACAGGCTTTGGTCCCCGTCCTTGTCTTGTAGCATCCTTCCTGCCAGTTTTCTCGATGCTAACTTTAAAAGTCTTTTTAAATCGATCTACAATCTCACTTACAGGGTAAGTCTCTCCATATTTTCTTAGAATATTATTGGCAATTTCCTCAGCTAGAAATTCACTACCAATTTTATAGGTTAATAGTATTGTTTTTATTCGTTCATTAATAGCATTTTGACTATAAATCGTTTCTTTAGGTAAACCTTCCTTTTTTCGAAATGCTATGCGTTGTTGAGTTTTTGATGGTAGTGATTCAAGAGTGGGGATTGGATATCTTGGATTGCCAAACTCGAAATATCTCAAAGAAAAAATGTTTGAAATAGCTTCTAAAGTTTTTAAAACGACACCTTTTTTTTCTTGCAAAATCCCAGAAATAACCTCACTGTTGGTTTTAGCTAGGTATGCTATATCTACATTATACAAGCTAAAGTTCTTCATATAAGCTTTTAATTGATTTGCATATTCAGAAGAAACGTCCATTTTAATAAATTATTTAGTAGAAAAAATTTTTTAATTATATTTTTTATTGTTATATTTGTTAATAGTTATTATAGCGATAAAATAGAGTTAAGGGTAACCTTGCTTTAACGATGTCACTCATGAATGAAAACCGTCAAACTTTCGCATGAGCCGATCGTGAATTCGCCATTTCTATTGGATATTTATATCTTTGATATATTATTCGATAGGGCGAATTTCATGTGAGTCTTTTGCGAAACTTAGGCCTTGGCTTAAGCGGTTCTTGACGGTACCTCATTCAAAAGCATTGAAATTCGCCCTATTGGTTTTTACTAATCTGGTTTCTTTTCCGGCTTTTAATGGGTTTGCATCGTTTTACATAAAAATTAACGGTTTATGAAAACGAAAGAATTAACCTCTATCATGTGCTTTCACTTCCAGGAAGTGAAAGGTGTTTTTTCCCTTAAACTACTATTAAAGAACGTTATCTGTTCTCCAACGTAATGTTTTTGAGCTAAGAATTCCGGGTAAAAAAATAGCCAAAGAAAGACAGCTGGCGGTGTGTGAGAGCACTTTTCAGATCCATTATTATTCCTTGATGTATTATTTGCCCGGGACCAGCCTTTATGGCTTATTTAGTCTCTTTGCATTACTATGGTTTTTTCGCAATTGCCAAGTTAAGCATCTTTTTACTAATTACCTATACGGCTTACTGTATCTGCACAATATTTTTTGTGTGGTAGGGGTTGGTTTTTGTCTTTATTTTTTAACTATCTATTTTTTAATCTGATGTGTATGGCTGTTTTTCTGCTTTTTTTTGATGGGCTTTATGCGTTGAAGCCGAGGAACCCGGAGTGATGGGTTTACCCAGGGCAGGTCGATGTTGAAAATAGGTTCTTGATAACGCACCTGCCTTGTTTTTTCTTTAAAAAATTCTAAACTAACTAACATTCTGATGAAAAAAATATTTGAAAGCATCTTAATGGGATTGCTATTGCCTTTTTTGAAGGGATTTATTCTTTCGATTCTAATAGGTATTCTGCTTGCGTTGCTGTTGCTGGCCAGTCCAGTATTGGGCCAGGGTATGGTCGTTGGACTAAAGGCAGGTGATAGTGTTCCTGTTGATGTACTGGACGAGCGCCGATTATCGATTGATCTCTCTTCGCCCATTGCTAGCGTAGTGCCGACTAAAAGCATTGCACTTTCTGATTTTAAGGGTAAGCTGATTATTCTTGATTTCTGGGGCACCTGGTGTTCATCGTGTCTAGCGAGATTTCCGAAGCTTAAATTGCTGCAGGATAAGTATAGAAATGAACTAGCGATTATTATTGTGAATAATGAGCCTTTGGTAAAGACTTATGGTTTGCTTTCTTCGAGGCTTAAGCAGCGTGGGGAGTTATTTTATAATATTGTTTTGGACACGAATATCACTGCGCTTTTTCCGCACCGGACAGTACCCCATTACGCATGGGTGGGGAAGGATGGTAAAGTAATGAGTGTATTGGGATCGGATGATATCACTGAAGAAAACATCAATGCGGCGCTTAAAAATGGAGAGCTTAATATCACCCAAAAAATAGATATTTCGCCTGAGCCACCACTTTTTTCTTCTATTTATCTTCCAAAGGATAATCTGATAAAGTACAGTGTTTTTTCGCGTGGTGGATTTTCAGGACTGCCAGCGGGACGGCGGAAACGTATGGATAATTCTGGTAGGATTTGTCGCGGTAATTCTTTTTCCAACCATCCGATGGAAGCGATTTTAAAATCCATTGCGATCGAAATTTTGGTACCAGAGGGTTATAAATTTAGTGATTATAACCTGCTTTATGAGGGGCGTGATTTAGAACGCTTCCAGCAGCAGGTTTACAATTATGAGTTTATTGGTCCAGTGGAGAAGGCGGCGGATTTATATCCGCTGATGCTAGAAGACCTGAATGATTATAGCCCCTATGTGGCAGAAATTACTACGCGAAAAATGAAATGCCTTGGCCTTTTTAAACTTGGCGATGAGTTGGATGCGGATGGGTGGGGGAAATATTCAATCAAGAAAGATTCGCTTAAAACAGGTTCTAAGCCAATTAAAAATGTGGATATCCTGGTCTCCCAGCTTAATGGTAGTCGAAAGCTTGGGAAACTGGTGAGCAATGAGACTGGGGCTAATGACAAGTTGCATATCGTGATGGATATCCAACAGGGTTTTAGCGAAATTAATGCTGAACTAAAAAAATATGGCTATTACCTAAAACCAATGGAAAAGGAATTTCAGGTAATGGTAGTGCGAGATAAATAAAATAATGCTCACTGATAAGATATAGTTTATGAAAATATTGATAATCACCATCTACATTTTGTCGATGGTCAGCTTTGCCACTGCGCAAAGTAGGTTCTCTGGGCGGGCGGTAAATGCTGCTGATAGCTCCAAGGCCGTAAAAGTGAGTATAACGATTTCCCGCTCTGGTGGATTGGACCGTGTGATTGAAAGTGATTCAGACGGCAAGTTTTCATTTAGTATTCCGCCAGGAGAAGTAAAGGTTTTGGTTTCTGCTGAGGGATTTATTCCTTATGGACGAGACATGGTGTTGCCTGTTTCCGCACCACTGCTTTTTAAGATGATCCCATCTTCAATTGAATTGCAGGAATTTTCTTTCAATACGGGTTATCAGCTGGTGGATAAGACGCGTTCAACTGGATCTTTTTCGAAAATAGATAACGTTGTTTTGAATCAGCAAGTAGGCAAAAATTTACTGGACAGGCTGGAAGCTGTTGGCAGCGGCTTAAGTGTTGACAAGAGTACCAGTTCTACTGGCCGGTTTATGATCCGAGGTTTGAGTACGATACGCGGTCCAAGGGAGCCCCTGATTATTTTGGACGAAATGCCTTATGCGGGAGATTTTTCCAATATCAATCCTGATGATGTGGAGAACATTACGATTTTAAAGGATGCTGCTGCCGCCTCGATATGGGGAACAAGGGCAGGGAACGGGGTGATTGTGATCACTACTAAGAAAGCGAAGATGAATAGTCCGCTCCAGGTCAGTTTTGATGTGAATGTGGCCATTCAGCAGCGTCCTGATCTTAAGTATGACAAACGCATTTCTTCTTCGGATTTTCTCGACCTGGAAAGTTTTCTTTTTTCTAAGGGTTACTACACCAGTCAGTTGAATTCCAACCAAAAACCTGCACTTACCCCTTTTGCTGAATTACTGGTTTTGAATGCAGCAGGAGGGATCTCAACTGAGCAGTTGCAGTCGGAGCGAGTGAAGCTAGCGGGGTATGATGTTTATGATGATTTTGAGAAATACATTTATGAAAATGGTTTTCGTCAGCAGTATTCGCTATCATTGTCTGCGGGTACCCAGAAGCATAGTTACATTTTATCTTCATCCTACACCAGAGGATATAGTAATCTTGGCGCAGTGGATGAGCGCACGACAGCCCGCTTGGCCAGCAATTATAACCTGCTGAAAAATTTGCAGTTGTCCTCGGCCTTCACCTATACTGGCGGTAAAAACTTAGCTGGTAGACCAGGGCTTGGTGGAATTCTGAGCCGAACGGGCATTTACCCCTATGCAAGGTTTGCCGATGAGCAGGGGAATCCGCTGGCGATAACTAAGAATTACAGGCAGACTTTCCTGAATTCGCCTGCTACTGCTGCGCTGCTGGACTGGTCTTATTATCCTCTGCTGGATTATATGGATGTAGAGAATAAAGCAAAATTGACAGATTTGCTGGCTAATTTTGACCTGAACTATAAAGTTCCTTTTGGGCTGAAGGCTTCTTTGAAATACAGCGTGGAAAGCCAGCGTTCTGAGTCTTCAGTATTGCAAGGGGCGGATTCCTATTTTTCAAGGAACTTGGTTAACAGCTATACCCAGGTGAGTCCTGCGGGTGTGGTGAGCTATCCAGTTCCCCGGGGAGGTATTTATGATAGCGGTAATGTGGATTTAAATTCCTGGCAGTTCCGCCCTCAACTCAGTTATGACCGTTCATGGAAGGAACATAGGCTGAGCGTTATTGCGGGGATGGAATGGCGAAGGGCCGTGTCGAGCGGTCTTGCGGGCAGGCTATATGGTTATGATAGCGATAAGCTTAGCTTCGGTGCCGCAGATTATACCAGAACTTATCCGAATTTCATCTCTGGTGATATGAGTTTTATTTCCAGCGGCAGTTCGGTATCAAAAACCAATGCATCCTTTTTCTCGGAATTCTTCAACCTGGGGTATACTTTCAGGGATACATATACTTTAAGTTTTAGTGCCAGGGCTGATGCTTCAAATGCTTTTGGAGTAGAAACCAATGATAAGTTTAAGCCCCTCTGGTCAGCTGGGCTGGCTTGGGAATTAACCAAGATGTCTTTCTTGAAGAGCAAGGTTGTTGACTTTTTAAAACTTAGGCTGACTTATGGATTAAGTGGAAATACGGATCCTTCGATGACCGCGGTGACCACTATCCGCTATTCAGGTAATTCGCAGTATACACTAACGCCATTTGCTTTGGTAGATAAATTTTCCAATCCATCGCTGCGATGGGAAACTGTTCGCATGCTCAATGCTGGACTGGATTTTAACCTGTTTTCTTCGAGGCTAAATGGTAGTGTTGAGGTTTACCGAAAAAATGCAGTAGATCTTTTCGGGGCGTTCCCAATTGATTACACCACGGGAGTCGGTTTTACCGTGACGCGTAATGTTGCCGAAATAAGTGGAAATGGTGTTGATCTGCAGCTGAATTCCAGAAACCTGAATGGTGCTTTCCAGTGGCAGACGATGCTGAATTTTTCCTCTGCAAGGGACAAGGTGAAAACTTATTACCTGGGCTCGGTGCAGGGCAGTAATTTTGTCCAGAGTGGTGCGGCAGTTTCGGGAATTGAAGGCCTGCCAGTGTATTCCATCTTTTCTTACAGGTTTGCAGGACTCGATCCGCTGACTGGAGATCCGCGCGGATATCTTGGCGGGGTGGTGAGTAAGGATTACAATAACCTCACCGGGGCATCCACCACAATTAATGATTTGGTTTACCACGGTTCGGCGCTGCCAGGGTATTTTGGGAATGTGATCAATACCTTCAGTTATGGCGGGATTTCACTCTCGCTTGCATTGAGCTTTAAATTCGATTATTACTTCAGGCGGAAGGGTATTGAATATGCGAACCTTTTTACCAACTGGACAGCGAGTGCGGACTATGCTTCCAGGTGGCGCAAGCCAGGGGATGAAGCATTTTCCAATATTCCATCACTTATTTATCCAGTATCAAATGCCAGAGAGAATTTTTACCGGTTTTCTAGCGAACTGGTTGAGAAAGGAGATCACCTTAGGCTGCAGTATGTCAATATAGATTATAGATTTCCTGCTGGACTGGTAAAATACCTGAAGCTAAAATCTCTTTCTGTGTTTGTTAATGCATCAAACTTAGAAATAATCTATAGGGTGAATAAACTGGGGCTTGATCCTGATCTTAATAATACGGCAAACCCGCTTCCCCCTGGAAAAACATTTTCATTTGGCTTGAGAACCCAGTTATAATTAAATCTGATTGACATGAAAAAAATACTTATTTACCTGGTGACGATCACCTTTGTGCTGATGATGCTACCAGGCTGCAAAAAATTTCTGGAGGAGAAACCTGATCAAAAATTGGTGGTACCCTCCTCATTGGAAGACTTCGCGGCACTACTGAACAGTGCTAATGTTTTCAATAATGTGGATCTGGTCAGCCTTGAAATTAATTCGGATGATTATTTTCTAACGGATGCGGACCTGGCTTCGCTCACCAGTGAGCCTGATCGAAGGATGTATAGCCTCCAAAAAGATTTCCTTTTTTCGCCATCGACAAATGACTGGTTAGCAGTGTACAGGGCTATTTATTATGCCAATATTGTACTTGAAGGCCTTGAAGGTTCTGAGCTTAACCGCAACGCAGCATTTAATGAGTTGAAGGGTAGAGCCCTAGTTTTTCGCGCGAAATGTTTTCTGCAGGCGGTTTCGCTTTGGGGGAAAGCTTATAAACTTGCGGATGACCAGGATTTGGGAATTCCATTGAGGCTTAACAGCGACTTTAATCAACCTTCGGAAAGGGCGGGGCTAAAGGCTTGTTATGATAAGATTATTGAGGACTTAAATGCCGCAGTACCGCTCCTGAAAGATAAAAGTTTCCACCCATTTCAACCTGGAAAGGCTGCTGCTTATGGTCTTTTATCACGCGTCTATTTGTATATGGGTAGATACGCGGACTCTGAATTAAATGCATCACTATGCCTTAAAATTTTCCCTGACCTGCTCGATTACAACATCGTGAGTACTGCTGACCGTTATCCTTTTCCGCTTTATAATGTTGAGCAGGTATTTAATACATTTACACCTCCAGCGACCATTGTTGGTTCATCGCGTGCCAAAATTGTTCCTGAACTTATCGGCAGCTACGGGGTGAATGATTTAAGGAAGGGACTTTATTATTTGGTTACAGCTGGCGCTTATTATTTCAAGGGCACTTATCACCAGCCTGCACTTTTCTTTGGAATTGCAACAGATGAGATGTATCTAAATCTTGCGGAGTGTCAGGTACGGGCGGGGATGACCACTTTAGGGATGGAAACTTTGAATAAACTGCTTATCAAAAGATACAAGACGGGGACTTTTCAGCCAATGATTGCTACAAATGCGGCTGATGCGCTGAATAAAGTATTACTAGAAAGACGTAAGGAGCTGGTGATGCGGGGCCTTAGATGGATGGACATAAAACGCCTCAATGCAGAAGGGCAGGGTATCGTTTTAACGCGGAACATAAACGGGGTTTCCTATAGCTTGAGCCCTAATGATAAAGCTTATGTAATGCCGATACCAGAGGATATTGTTGCATTGACAGGTATGCCCCAAAATGAGCGTTAATCAAAACGGCAGCCACAATTTGCGGCTGCCGTTTTGATTTCCAATTTTAAAGTTGGGCACGTTTCTCTATAGGAGCGGCCATGACTTCTGTGTAGTTACCATGATAGTTTTCATCGATGTACGCCTCAAGTTCTTCCGGAGTGTCTACATCATCCGGGGTTACTAAAGAACAAGGCAACGCGGTACCTGAATCACATGAAGTTGGCGGAGGCAGCAAATAGGAATATTTGGTTTCATCTGCGGCTTCTGTCACATTGTTACTTTGAAAATACCAGGTTCTGGAGAACTTCGATTTTTCAGTTGATTTAAAGGCACTGGTTACCAGTGTAAGGCTCAAGCCCAATATTAGGGCGGCATAGCCTAAATTTATTTTTTTTAACATGTTTTGTTCTGCTTTGTTGCTTTGAAAAAGCAGATGAAAAAGTTTGCTTATTATTCATTCCATTACCCTCATTCTCTAAGCCTTAATGTTTTTTGAGTTTTTAGTTTGTTGTTTTTTCTGGGGGCTTACGGGCCAGATTGTTTTCTTTCAATTTCTTGTCACCGCTCCTCCTTTCTCATTTTTGTATAAATAACTGCCTGTTAGGGCAAGGCCGAGGAAAGTTATATTTATCAACAGGTGCCCTCCCCAGCTTAAGCTGGATATTATACCACCACAAGCGCAGGGCATTTTTTTTAGCATGCCGAAGGCCGCAAGGGCTACATAAATAGTGAAAATGCTAAGCAATATGCTTGAGCTGATAAAACCGACCTTTCTCCATTTGTTGTTCAAGAGCATGATGGTAATAAGCAGTTCGGCGACTGGAATCAAAATCGACAGCGGCGTGATAAAGGATTCGTGAAAAAACTGGCGTTGCAGGGCCTGGATGAACTGCTGATGGGAAATGATTTTATCGAGGGCAGTATAACTCCACAATAGTATAAGCAGACTCGCGAGGCGAATGTGGGTTTCTCTATCTGGAATAAATATTGCCTGGATTGATTTTTGCCATTTCATAGTCCGAAGTTGGCGCTAAGGATTGGTAGATCTTTAAGGCAATTGTCTAAAAATAAAGCTGGTTTTATGATTTGTATGGGGCAAATGTCTGTTTTAGTGCTTTTTCGCGCGCAGGCGGCTGTATGTTTTGATATCCATACCTAAAAAACTTGCGATATATTTTTGAGCAACGGTTCTTTGGAGCGCTTTGTGTTTGCTCTGGAGGTAAGCAAAGCGTTCTTCTGCTTTGGTACCACTCAAACAGACCAGGTGCAATAGTAATTCTCCTATTGTATCAGACTGAATGCTTTGGTTTACCAGGATGTATTCTGGGAAAACTCTGTATATGATGGGTAAATGCTGTGCAGATATGCCCTGAAGTATCGTGTCTTCCAGGAAATGAAAATACAAGGATCTACCGGAACCCTCTGCTATTCTACTCTGAGGGATAAAAGCACCTTGTTGCCATATATAAACTGTGTTTTCTTCTCCTGATTGATCTTTGCTGGCATATAGTCTCACCATGCCTTCGTTAATTCTAAATGCGCCTGAATGCACAAAGGTTTCTAGGAATATCCTGTCGTTTTTTTTGAAAAAATACTCAGTGAGTACTCCGTTAATGTAGGTTCTCAGACCTATAGACATCTGTCCATGTTCGATCATCGCCTGCAGATAGTGTTGCGTTTCCATAACGTTTTTTACGCAAAGAAAGTGGCATTTTAAACTTTGTCAAGTTGCTAAAACAGCAATCCTGAGCAACCAAGAAGGTTGCTGTTTTTTTAAGTAAAAAAGCTTCAGTTACATGAAGGGCTTGATCGCAATTCATCTGACTGAAAAACAGTTATCCCTTATTTATAAGGTCTTAAGAAGTTAAAGATCAACAACAGCCCTTGTTGATCTTAGATTGATTCTTTAAATGTTCTTTCTTACTCTGATCAGTAAGGGTAAAAAAACGTTGATTTGTGATTGGGAGACTGAAAAATTTTTTGGACTTAGTTTTTGTCATGTTTTACCCAGATCAGCTTTCCTGTATCGTACCCGTCCCGTTTAGCCTTTTCTAAAAAGGCTTCTTTTGTTTTGCGGTCCATTTTTTGATTTCTGGAGAGTAGCCAGATGTATTTCGTGCTGCTTCCGTATATCAATGCATTCTGGTAGTCTTCATCGATAGACACAACATTGTAGCCTCCGTAGAATGGTCCGAAAAAGGAGACCTTTAGTTTGGCTTCGGTTTTGAGGCCGATGAATTTAGCCTTGCCCTGGGCGGTGCTCCATTTATTTTTTTTGTAGTTAAACCCTTTGTTTATAACTTTTATACTCCCGTCGGTGTTTAGATCGTACTCGGCTGTGGTGTTATCCATATTCTTTTCAAAGGCATAATCAAACCTTGCGATTTCGTACCATTTGCCAAGGTATTTATCGCTATCGAAGTTTTTGACAGCGATTACGTTCTTTGATTTTACGGCGCATGACTGCAGCAAAAGAAGGGAGATTGCGGCTGTTCCCAGAGATAGATACAGGAATTTATTTTTCATGATGATGGCTGTGCAAATCTTGTGCCCATAAAAACTTTTCATAGGATAGTTTCGCTTTTTTTATGAATTTTATTTGGTGCCGGATTGCAGCCGATGTATTATTAGGGAACTTTTTTTCTTAAAACTTCCAGAAAGCCAATGCTTGCGGATAATTCGATATCGCTTATTCAGTTGACCACCTGGATAGTTTCTTCCAATTCAGCTAGGATGGCTTGGGAAATGCAGATATTCAAATTGATTATATTATTCAAATTTTTATTTTATTCTGTACTTGGGATGTTAATATTTTTTCTGACCGATAATCAGCATCTGGGTGATTTTTTCCAGCACTTTATCCAGATCGGCTGCTGAATTACCGTAGTAGGCGTTTTTGAAACTTTTTTCTGATATTTTGTCTGCATCTGGTGTACTGTAATGTTCCGATACATATTCATGAATGATTTTGGGTTTGTCAGCAATGATAATTCCGCAGGAAATTTGCAGGTTTATAAAAATGGCCAGCTGTCTTACAGTTAGATTTACCTGGAAGTGCTTAGTTTCTGGAGCCAGGTTTTCGCTCAATGTGCTGATGCTTTTTAGATACTCGATTTCTGCATCTACCATTTGTGTAAGGGACTCATTTATTGAGGGGAGGTCTTTCTGATAGTAAGTGGTTGTGATTAAAGTGGCTTGTGTTAGCCGTTTTTTAAAATAGTACAAAAGTTCCAAACGCGATGGAAGTGTGCTGGAATCTAAGGACTGTATTAAAAATTCATTGCAGAAATCATAAAACGTTGTAGGATTGAAGTTTAACCTAATCAAAAAGATGATAAGTTCAAAGGTATCCCTAGGAGGACTTTGAGCGAATTGATCAGACAGGGTTTGAGTAAGCGAGTCCAAATAATTTAATTGACCGTAGCATACTGGCGGACTAGAATGTGCGCTGGAGGGCATGAATTCAGAGAGTATGTCGATGAGCCTGGTTTGGACATTCGCCTGCATGAAGATGGTTTGCATGGTGTTCCACTTTAACTGTAACCCCGCATTCCGCTCTTTTAGCATTAATGCTGGGACAGCGGTCGTTTGATCTAAATATTCAGGATAAAATTCTTCCAGTTCATCAAATAAAGTTATGATCACATCTAGTATGTCTTGATAGATTCTCTGTTGTGTTTTTGAATTAATGTTTCCTTTTTCTGCTTGTTCCATTTTTTTTAGCATCCAGATTAAACCATGCTGATGCTGATGAATGAACGGGGTAATAAGAGCTTGATCGCCAGTGAGTACATTGCGCCTGATGGCTGCAGAAATCCGCAGTTTTTCTTCTGGTATAAAGGTTTCTGTAATTTCTTCCTGCTTACCTTCCAGGCAGTCCTCAATAAGAGATTCTAAAACAAAGAGTTCATAGTTCATATTTTTGAGCTTCTTTTCTGCTTAAAATAATTTTCTATTTTCACTTTAACCTGGTTTGTGATGCTAAACGCAGTTTGATTCTTTTGAAAGCCAACTTGACCGATGTTGTAAACGTAGTTTTTGGCTTTAGTTTGTCTTGGCGATATTTGGCTTGCGCCACCATTTTGAGTGGTTGCTGAATTGGCAACCCGCTGGCAACTTGACAGGAATTTGATTATTGCCTTGTTTTGCTCCTGCAAACGCTTGCCATTTTTAGCTGGGTTTGCAGGATAGGGCCAAATAATAATATGAACTTTCTGAAAGTTTAGTATTGTACACCATCGCTTAGCTTTCCTATATATTTTTTCGAAAGGATTAAGCCGATGAACTTTCTCCATATTGATTTGCTTGGTTTAGTGTTAACCTCTTTTATGCTTAGCGGCTATGAATAAACTTGACAAACTAATTGAAGTTTTAGAAAAAATTTATGAAATTATCCAACTCTTTTACAAAAATAACTACGGTCATCTTAGCCTTCCTGAAGATGAGCTTTTAAGTCGTCAGGAGGTTAAAGATTATCTGGGCATAAGTGAGAGTACTTACAAGAGGAAGGTGAGAGATGGTAACCTTAAACCCCAGAGATTTCCAGGTGGGGACCGTTTTTATAAGAGTGAACTTAAAGGAGAGTTAAAAGAGAGTAAGAGAAAGGGCCGGATTTAAATTTCTTATTTGCCCTCCAATGATTCTATATTTACTTGTATAACACGAATTTTTTAAAGGCGCCGTTATTGTGCAACATTCTTATTTGTTTTATGGATTTCAAAGTCTGCAATACCAGAGTATTAATTCTTGGTCAGATTAAAAATTAAGCTATTTAATGAATGCTATTCCTCCAAGTGAAATTCTTAAAAAAAGGAGCATGTAGATATTTCATTTGAGGATGAATCCCCATTATTTTGATCTGGAAATATTGAGTCAGCTTAACTAAAGATAGATAAAACTTTGGTTTATAGATATAGCACTAGTTATTTACCACCAGCTGAAATTGCAAAAACGCATTTGTGGATGAAAGCATTCAGGAGTCTTTTCAACTCCAGATATTACACCTTGAGCAAAGGACCGCGAATTTTGTATAGTCCGATAACCGCAAACAAAAATAGAGTAAATGTGGATAAGGAGTCTAACGGGCAATAAACTATTCCATAATCAACGAGAATTCCTGAGCCTCCCAGGCTTAACAGGCCTACCGGGCATGAGTTAGGAGTTGGAGCATTTCTGATGAACTGGACATGCTGAGTCGAACTTGTCGCACCAGGTGGGCAAGTTTCCGAGATGCCCCCGGTCCAACCATACAAAAAAGCAGGTGGAGTAGTATAAATCACCCCTCCACTTCTGCACCCCCTGTATACTTGCGCAGCGAGCTCTTCTGCGAGAAAGGATAAGAAAAACAAGATTAAAATTGTTTTAAGTCTCATAATTAACGCTTTAAGTTATGAGCGTTGCTTGAAATTAAGGTTAAAACAAAACGGATAACGAATTATCGCATTCATTGTCTGTTCATTTTCTGATCATAACAGAGATTTGAAATGATTAAAATGAATAATACCCATTTGGATGAACTGATAGCCATTCAAATGATCATGCGGGTATGGTAATCCTACCAGTTCGGAAGAATACCTTTTACTGCAGTTCACGGATAACAGGTTAGGTAAAGAAGTAAATCTAACCCCAATTCTAGCACGGACAGTTTTGGTTTCTCGCACTTTTACCAAAGCTCCACGGCATACGTTTTTCTTCAAATGTTCCCATTTGTCTTTTGATGCAAAAAGACCAATCGTAGATTTTAGTTGATAGTTTTATCTGGTAAGGCCGCTTACTAATAGATCCCAGTACCTCAAAATCCCAAGTATTTATTTAGCAATCATTTGAAGGAAATTTAAATTTAAAATAACCTATGTTGATGATTAGATCTTACGCTAATCAAAATTGCAGTTATCAATAAGGCGCTCTATTAGCTCACCTTTAGCTCACAAACCGCCCAATTTAGCTCAATTTAGACCAAAAATTCTCCCGAAAAAAAATCCAAGATAGGTTTGTCTCAATGAAACTAACAGTAGCTGTTTTTTTTGCTGCTGCTTTTAGTATCGGTCTATCGGCATATCAGCAGAAAGGCCGAAGATCTTTGACATTTGGGAATGAAGCATTATTCCGTGAGGAACGGAAAATCCTGTGAAGCTGAGATGATTTCAATATGCGAAAGCGCAGGGGCAGGCGAGGGCCCGGTCTGTATGGACTGACGTGAGTAATTTCGAATTACCTATTTTTACGCATTTTTTAATTGCGTTTAGGTTAAGGTTGGAGGGGGTCAATTGGCCCCTTTTTTTGTGCTGCTATATTTCGTCTTTCCCTGGCCCTTGCATTCAGAATGAAATTATAGTTATAGGCTTGGGAATATGGACGGGTGGCTTTGTTTCTTTATTGGCATGGAATGTTTAAATGCGAAAATCCTGGTTAGTCAGAGTTTGATTGCTTCCAAAAGATATGGACTATGTTGTCTGGTACTTGCATGGATATGTTTCAGTGTGGGATGGAAAAAGCAGGTAGGATCGATATATAGATTTTAAAGTAAATAAATGAACGCTAATGCTCTTTTTTAGGAGCAATAATGTAGAAATTATTACTACACTTTTTTAGCAAAGTATTATTTGCGCGTGCTTTTTGTATTGTGCAATTAGATTTTGTTTAGCCAATTGCTTTCTACCATCTGCTTAAATTACAAAACACTTCAGTCCAGTAACCCATAAAAGATAGAGCGCAAAATTCTTCAAAAGAGAACCCATTAAAACAAAAGCTATCAGCTAAAGACACCATTAACTCAAAATTATGGAAATCAAATTTGACCTCATTAATATTCGGGAATCTATAGACCTGGTTAGTACTTTGAAATTGTTGGGCTACGAGCCACTGAGAAAAAGTGGAGGAGAATTATTCTACTTATCCATGCTCAGGGATAACGATTCGTCACCTTCGTTCTGCGTGAATGAGAAATCTGGCCTTTGGTATGACCATGGTATGGGTAAAGGGGGTTCGGTAATTGAGTTTGCGCTTTCCTACTGGGCACATCTTCCCTTCAAGGATGCTATTAATGAGCTGCTGAAAATTAGTGGTCAACTGCCAGGAGAATTAGTTAACAGGCCTCAGCAAGTAAAGCAAACTTCCCTGTTAATGCGGGAACCTAGCTATATCATCAGGGAAGTTAAACCGCTCGGCACCAATAATTCAATCAGTGATTATTTAAAGTCAAGAGGCATTTTTGAAGTTGCTCAAGACTACTTAAAGGAACTTTATTACAGCATTAAACTTCAGGATAATACTAGAAGAGAAGTCTTTGCTGCCGCATGGCAGAATGAGCTAGATGGCTGGGAAGTGCGGAACATCAATTTCAAGGGATGTCTTGATAAAAAAGGAATGAGCTTCATTGCTGGAAATGACTCCAAAATAAATCTCTTTGAAGGGATGATGGATTTTTTGAGCTGGAAAAAACTTTTTCCCAGCGACCCTTCTTCATCGCTTATCCTCAACACGCTTTCCTTTTTAACTCCTGCTATGGAAAGAGCTAAAGTCTACCCAGCTGTTGAAGTATTCTTTGACCACGATAAGGCCGGAAGAAAAGCAACGGCGGAAGTTTTGGCGAGCATGCCTCATGCAATTGATAGCTCTGCGATTTATGCAAACCACAACGATTTAAATGAAAAACTGCAGAACCTGTTAGCTAAAGGTATACAACTTAATTCAGCTGCCCAGGAGTTTAAAAAAGGTCCAATCCGATAATTTTACAACAGACTATGCAAACAGATAGAAAACTTAAACGCGCTAATATGGTGAAAGGCTATCTAGATGATAAAGAAATGCAAATGGTGACTAAGATTCGCCTCCAGTTAGGCATTACTATGTCAGATCTTTTGAGAAGTAGGTTACTTGATCCCCGTCTGCTCAACATCAATCCTTCAAAACTCTTGACACTTTTAAATGAGATTGGTTTGGAGATAACCAGTATTAATATACAGCTAAAAAAGTATTTTGAAGATTCCAAGGCTCAACAAGAGAGCGATTCCGCTTGCTCAATTGAGGGAATTATTGAAAGCTACATTCACCAGCAACATAGACTAGAGTTGCAGATACGAAAATTACTAATCAGAATAGAAAGAAGGGTGTAAATATGAGCATTGTCGTAAAGCTTTTTACCACTTCTTTAGGATTTCCAGCGGTAGAGTACAATATGAATAAAGTTGAAAATGGAAAAGCAGAACTTATGTGTTATAAGAACTTTGGAGTACTTCATGCCTTTAATAACCCAGCCAGCCTTGATTTTGAGCATTATTTAGGCGCAGTCTCCTCTTTAAACCGCAGAAGCTGGTACGCGCAGTTTCATGCGGTACTCTCCGTAAAAGGTAAAGCCGTTTCTAGCGAAAGTTTAAAAGAATTTGTTGAAAATTGGCTCATCGAGATGGGCTATTCCAAACAGCCTTATTTATTGTTTTTCCACTCTGACACTAAAAATAATCACGTGCATATCGTATCGACCAGCATCAAGCCAACAGGCTTTAAAATTTCTGATAGTTTTGACAGAGTAAGGGCAATGGATGCGGTAAATAAATTATTGGGTATTGATGTGGAAGCAGTTTTCAAGGCCGATGTCTCGCCGCTACTTAACTATTCATTTTCTTCCATGAATGATTTTTCAAGCTTACTTCGCCAAAAAGGCTATGCCAGTTATACCAAGAATAATCAGTTTCTAGTGCGTAAATACGGGAAGACTTTTTTAAAGATGAGCGCAGAAAAAATTGAGCGCATGATCTTGTCTCCTGCTGGTAACTCTGCAGTAATTGAAGATATCAGGCTTAAAATAAATTTAAGTCTAAAATTAAAGGATAATACCTGCCTGCCTATTTATCAGCCGCTAGCGCACCACTTTGCTGAGCGCCTTACCGGGTTTCGATCTGAGCTTTCAGATTATCTTAAAACTGATCATGCTCTTGAAATTATATATCATTTCAAACAAAAAGAGATAACCGGATTTACTGCTATTGACCATAAAAGTCGCTTTGTTATCCAGGGCTCCCGGTTAATGGAACTTGGTAGGTTATTAGGAGAAAACACGCGTGGAATTTACCAGGCTAAAAGCTACTCCAGATAATATCAATTCTTCTCTCCGGTAAGATTTCACTCACACGCGCATAATGAATTCCTGCAGCGCTTTTTATTAAAATATAATTTTATGATCATCTCAACTGGTAACCTAAAAGGCGGCTGTGGGTGTAGCAGTATGCTTTTGCTTTTAGCCCATTACTTGTCTGGAGGCCCCAAAACAGTGTATCTAATTGATTTGAGTTTGCAAGGCAGCTTAGAATTGCTTTACAGCCGCTCATTAGTTTTACAAGAGCGGTTGCCTTTTGAGTTTTTCCGCTCGAATATAGCTAAAGCGCCTCTTTTAATTAGCAGGCTCGAAGAGCAAAATGCCGTCATATTGCTTGATCTCCCTAAAACATTTGGGGAAGAAAACCTGCAATCGATAATTGAAAAAATTGACCGCTTTATTATTCCCTTTCAGTATGGGTTTACCTCGCTACATGCGGCCACTGGCTTTTCGTTGCTGATTAAAAGATTTGCTGAGCAGTCAAAATCTATCTTTTTGCCTAACATGAATAGGCCGAATGAACGAACTGACGAGCTTCTGGAAAGTCAGGAGATGCTTCGCTCGCTTGGATGGCTTTCAGCTGCAATACCGCAAGTTCCGGCAATGATTAATCTTCGAAGTATGCACTTGCCACCTGCTTGTCTTTTTCAGCTTTCTCCAACACTGCAGCTGCTTAGTAATCAATATTTATTTAACCCATTAAACCCATAAATCATGAGCTGGACAAATTTTACCATCTACCTGGCAATTGCTTATTTCTTTTATTACGCCTTTAATTTTTTAATGGATTTCATGCTGAGCGGAAAAAACGTCGGATCAAGAGCCGATTCAGCTGCTAATGACGTGTATTATCAAATCGAAAGTTCTGAGCAGCCAATTGAAGTTTCGGCGGCAGAGGCACTGGAGTATTCTGAACTTTCTACCCCAGAACTTTTAAGTTCCGGAGAGACCGAAAGCTCCGGCTCGCAGCGATTCGAGCAGCTAATGCAGGCTGCATCCCAGGACCTTATCGAATGCACCAAAAGAATGATCTAAATGAAAACGATTCTTATTATAATTCTGATAATCCTTTTTGGCACCACCATTTATTCCAGTGCGCAGGTTCCTGGGCTTTCAGAATTTTCCCAGGCCACTAGCCAAATCAGGCAATACTACTTTTCCTTTTCTGATCTGGCGATGGTCGTTGGCGCAATTTCTGGCCTTCTGGGCGGCCTGCGTGTTTATGCCAATTGGCAAGGTGGCCGCCATCATATCGATCGGCAGGTTGCCAGCTGGTTATTTTCCTGCATTTTTTTAAGCCTTTGCGGAATATTTCTTCGCGGGGTATTCGGACTTTAAAATCAAAAACAATATGAAAAAACAAACAAAAAATCTGCTGCTCACCATAAGCGTGGGCATGGTATCTGGGGCCGCTTTTGGACAGGCTGGAGGAGGAACAACGGGAATCAATGCCGCAACCTCAACACTGACAAGCTATATCGATCCGGTTTCCACACTAACGCTCGCAATCGGGGCGGTGGTAGGAATAATCGGGGGCATAATGGTATACATCAAGTGGAACTCCGGTGATCGGGATATCAGCAAGGAGGTAATGAGTTGGGGAGGTTCCTGCATTTTTTTAGTGCTGGTGTCAGTGGTGATCAAAGCCTTCTTTGGGGTTTAAAAAATAAAGCTTATGGAACGCTATCCTATTTATAAAGGACTCGAGCAGCCATTGAGCTATCGGGGTTTTAAAGGAAAGTTTATCGGTTGGGGGATTGGCTCACTCATCGGAGGCCTTTTCTTAGGCGGGATAATTGGCGCTGTCTTCAATATGTATTTCGGGCTTTTTATAAGTGTTTTATTTGGTGGTGGGGGCTTTTTCTTCACCCTCTACCGCCAAAAACTTGGGCTGCATAATAAAAAAAGAGAACTGGGATTATTTGTTTATCAAAATAGGTTACGGTTATGAGTGCTAAAATTTTTGAACTGCCATACATCGGTTTCGATAATTACCAGGGGCTGGATTTACTCTACACAGCTAAGGGCGATTTTTCAGTGATCATTCAAATGACCAACGCTGTTACAGAGCTTTCTGCTGATGAAAGGGGTTATACCTTGTATCATGAGCTGTTACTAAAAATTATAAAAATACTGGGAGAAGGCCATATGCTGGTCAAGCAGGATGTTTTCTTGGCTAGCGAATACTCGGCTGCGAAAAGTGAGGAATATTTGCAAAAGGCATATGATGCGCACTTTATGGGCCGCAGAAAATGCAGCCTATTAACTTATCTCACCATAACGTGTAAGGTGGACCGATCCAGGTTTTATGTGCATAATGAAAAATCATTGATCAGCTTTAAAATTTTAGTGACCAAGGTTTTTGATATTCTCTCAGATGCCGCTTTAAATCCCACGCTTTTAAATCGGGAAGAGATTGACCGCTATATCGGAAGGTTTTTGTCAATGGACTTTTCTTCGGTTAATATTAAAAGGAATAATTTTTCGGTGCAGGATAATCAAATTGATATCGGAAACTCTTCACTGAGGTGTATTTCGCTAATTGATACCGATAAAATGGAGCTGCCTGCCTATTTCAGTAGTTATCAGAAAAGAGAAGGCAGTAGTGGGTTGCGGGATTTTGCCACCGATAACCTTTCTTTTTTGCATCAGGTGCCCGCATTTGAATGCATGATCTACAGCCAGGTGATATCCATTTCTGCCCAGCCCTCTATACTTTCATCCCTTAGTTTAAAACAAAAACGGCATGCTGGAATACCCGACGCGGCGAACCGGTTATGTGTGGAGGATATTTCAGCTTTGCTGGCAGAAGTAGCCAGAGATAACCAGCTGTTAATTCATGCACACTTTAATATTATTGTATCTGCAAGCAAAGAACACATTGGCGAGGCTTCCAATTTCATAGAGTCTTCGCTATTCTCTCTTGGAATCATTCCTTCCAGAAATGCCTATAACCAGCTGGAAATATTCAAAGCATCCCTTCCCGCTAATGCTACAGCATTAAAAAACTATGATCTGGTGTTAATGCCTAGCCGCGCTGCCATCTGTTTAATGTTCAAGGAGTGCTTTCAGAAAAGCGAAGAATCCAATTTTTTATTGCGTTTTACAGACCGGCACGGGATACCAATCTCTATTGACCTGGCGGATCTACCAATGCAAAGTGGACGGATCGCTAACCGCTCGAAATTCGTGCTTGGCGGCTCAGGCTCTGGTAAGTCATTTTTTATGAATAGCCTGGTCGAGCAATATTTGCTATACAATATGGATGTAGTAATTGTAGATACCGGGCATTCCTACAGCGGCCTTTGCAGTTATTACCAGGGCCGTTATCTAAGCTACTCCGAGCAGCATCCAATCACGATGAATCCATTTGCATTTTCAAAGTCAGAATACAATATTGAAAAGCGTGATTTTATAAAAACGCTGATATTCCTGCTTTTTAAAGGCGTGCATGGAGAAGTTTCTGCAGTAGAAGATACGGTGATTTCGGGGGTCATCTCCTCTTTCTATGCTATGCACTTTTCAGCAGATAAACCTTTAGCGTTAAACTTTGATACATTCTATCACTACTCGGTTAAGCGCATTAAAGAAATAGCTGAGCAGGATCACATTTCATTCGAACTCGATGATTACCGCTTTGTGCTGCGTAAATTCTGCAAGGGGGAAGAATTTGGGGATTTATTAAATCTTGCCACCGATGCATCACTTTTAACCGAGAAACTCATTGTCTTTGAAATTGATTCCATCAGGGAGCACAAGGTGCTTTTTCCAATTGTCACCCTGATCATTATGGATGTTTTTCTGCAGAAAATGAGGCTGCGTCACGGCCAGCGAAAAGCGTTGATTTTGGAAGAAGCCTGGAAGGCAATCGCATCTGAGCTGATGGCCTCCTATCTGGTCTACATGTATAAAACGGTAAGAAAATTTTATGGCGAGGCTATAGTAGTTACTCAGGAAATAGAGGATATTATTTCCAGTCCGACAGTGAAAAACAGCATCATCGCAAATTCTGATACCATCTGTTTGCTCGATCAGGGTAAGTTCCGGGACGATTACGGAAAAGTTGCTGCGCTGCTTTCGCTCAATGAGCAGGAACAAAAGAAAATCTTCACCATTAACCAACTTGATAATAAACGGGGAAGAGGCCGCTTCAAGGAAGTCTACATCAAGCGGGGAAGCAGCGGCGAGGTATATGGAGTAGAGGTTTCACTGCGGCAGTATATGACTTTTTCAACAGAGAAGCCCGAAAAGCTCGCACTGGAATATTATATAACCAAGCATGGTGATTATAGAATCGCTTTAGATGCATTTATTAAAGATTTTGAACAATCCGGGACCGCGCTAAATCATTTCATTAACCAGGTCCTTTTAAAACAATGCTTATGAAAAATTTTTTGTTTACCTGCCTTTTTGTGGCTGTAATTGGCTCGAGTAGCTTCGCCCAAGTTTATATTGATCCAAGTACTTCTGCCGCTATGGCCTCGCAATCTGCAATGATCAATTCTCAGTTGAATACCTCAAATGATAAGTTAACTTTACTGGAGCGTGCCCAGCTCTCCGTCAGCGGAGAACTTGCTATCGCAAACCAGCTGCAGAGCAGAATCTTCCGCGGCCTAACCACTGTGTCCGCTGCGGTTAGCTCACTGCTCTCGGTGAAAGATATTTATGAAATAACAGAAGATATATTGCGCGACGGTCGAAGGGCAGTGGAGGTCGCTTCCAGTAATCCGGCTCTTCTGCTTTTTGCGCAATCTGGCGCCGATGAATTTTATTCAAGGGCAATACGTTTATCCACCCAGGTCGGGAGTTTCGTATTACATTCTTCCAATGAAAACCTAATGGATTCAGGCGAACGTGCAAAGCTGCTAAACCATATCGTCACTGAATTATCCATCCTTCGGGGTGTAATTTATGGGATTTACCGAAGTATGTACTGGGCAAAGGTGAGGGGATTCTGGAATTCGATAAATCCTTACTCAAAATATATCAATCTAGATAAGCGCATTGCCGAGGATGTTGTTTTTAAAAGCAAACTCTTAAAGCGATGAGATCTGCTATGGTGTTGCTTAGTGCGCTGCTATGTAGCGCGCTTTGCTCTGCCCAGATCAATGTTGCTTTACTCCATCAGCTTATTGATAACAGTAAATCCGAACATTCCAGGCAAACTATGCTGCGAGATAAGCAAGGGGTTTCTAGTAGTGTTGAGCGTTTAAACGCCATTCAGGCTGGAAAGCTTAAAACCACTTACCAGGATTTAAGAAAGAAATTTTCTGCTTTAGGTATGGGAATCCAGGCGCTACAAATTACAAAAGAGGCGATCCCGATACTTAATCAGATTTCTGCTGATCAAAGCGCCATTATCTCTCTTGCTCTAAGCAAACCTTCCTTGGTCCTGCTTTCGATAGAAACGCAAAGCGATTTAGTGGACCGCGCCCAGTTACTGCTGCGCTATATGTATGGTCTTGCCTTATCTACTGGTGAACTCGGAGCGATGTCCAGGTCTGATCGGGCGATGCTGACAGATTTTGTTGTCAGCGAACTACGCGCGATTTCGCTGATACTTTCTGGATTGAAACGAAGTCTTCAGGCACTGACTGCAATTGAAGCAAAGAAGGGCAGAGGACTCATGGATATGTTTGAACGCGACAAACTTCTTTCAAAGGA
>Ga0247810_10000482_pt1 | contig 42424 bp, 48 predicted proteins | sample UWRJL119311C1_FD_179918 | JGI IMG/M metagenome (GOLD analysis project Ga0247810, IMG submission 179918) | Plant litter microbial communities from Arlington Agricultural Research Station in Wisconsin, United States - UWRJ-L119-311C-1 | ecosystem: Environmental > Terrestrial > Plant litter >...
AATTCTTCGCTATGATGATGTACAATATGTGCAGCCCAGAAAAAGTTGACTTCGTGTCCGAGTCTGTGATACCAATACCAGACAAAATCAGTCGCCAGAATCAGTGCGAACCAAACAAAAACATTGCTCGGAATCTCAAAAATCCGATAATTGTCATAAATCAAATAATACAATTGATAAAAACTTGCAGCAATAAACAAATTGATCAATCGCTCAGCGATACCAATACTAATATTCGAAACAGAACTTTCGTAATTAAAAATTTCAGGTCTTTTTCTGCGCTGTGCCAACTTGTATTCCAAAAACAAAAAAAGAAAAAAAGCGGGCATTGCGAAGGCTAGAAAATTAATATGTTTCATTTTTTAAAAATTACTTTTATGATCTATAAATAACTCAAAAACAATTCAATATAAAATTAAACAAAAAGATATTTTCATCAATTACTACGCATTTTTCGTTAAAAAATAATAGTAATCGAATGAAAATATACTTTCTTAAATTAGAAATTATTTCTAATTCTGTTTGTATTTAGGAGCGGCTATAGCTACCTCTTTAACAGATTGTGTTTCGGCTACTTTCTGCAATGCAATAATATAGGCTGCAATACGGGGCGTTACGTTATGTTTTGCTGCAACTCTAAAAACAGTATCAAAACCTTTTTCTAAAATGTCTTCTAAACGTTTGTTTATCTGGTGAATTCGCCATGATTCTAAAAGCGAATTTTGAAGCCATTCGAAATAAGAAACCGTAACACCGCCAGCATTGGCTAAGATATCTGGAACTACCAGAACATTGTTGTCGTGCAGTATTTTATCTGCATCAGAAGAAACGGGACCGTTTGCTCCTTCTACAATAATTTTGGCTCGAATCGCAGCAGCATTTTTTTGTGTAATTACATCTTCTTTCGCAGCAGGAATCAACACATCGACATCTAAAAGCAAGAGATTTTCATGTTTGATGGCTACTGAATTTGGATATCCCTTGATGCTTTTATTATTTAGGTTGTAATACAAAATCAACTCTGGAATATTAAGTCCGTCAGGATTATAAAAGGCTTCAGAAACATCGCTTACGGCTACAATTTTCAATCCTTTTTCGTATAAAAATAAGGCCGAATGCAATCCAACATTTCCAAATCCCTGAATCGCTGCCGTAGCTGCTGCCGGTCTGATTTTTAGTTTTTCAAGGGCGAGTAAACTAATAATGCTTACCCCTCTTCCGGTTGCTTCTACTCTTCCTAATGAACCTCCTGAATGCAAATGTTTTCCGGTAACAACAGCGTGAATCGTTTTGCCGTGAACAATAGAAAATTCATCCATTAACCATCCCATTTCGTCCGGCCCGGTTCCCATGTCAGGTGCCGGAACATCTTTTTCAGGTCCAAAAATATCGGCAAGCGCTTTTGTATACGCTCTGGTAATTTTTTCTAATTCAGTTTTCGAAAGTTTTCTCGGATCACAGATAATACCGCCTTTTGCTCCTCCAAAAGGGATTCCTGTAACGGCCGATTTCCATGTCATCCAGGCAGCAAGTGCTTTTACTTCATCAAGATTGACAGCCGTATCGTAACGAATACCGCCTTTTGAAGGCCCTAATGCTGTATTATGAATAACGCGATAACCTTCAAAATTTTGCTCGGTTCCGTTATCTAAAGTAATCGAGAAATTAACAACGATTTGTTTTTCAGGACGCTGCAGTCTTTGTCTGATAGATTCATTCAGATTAAGAATATCTGCTGCGATATTAAAACGGTCAATCATTGATTGAAAGGGGTTCTGTTTAATTATTTCTGCACTCATACTATATATTTTTTTGAATTTGGGTTATTGGTAGAATTTTATCTTTAGAAATACGCTGTAATATTGTTCAAAGAGCCTTTATTGTCTGAATAATTGCTGCATTTGCCAACATGGAATTTTGATGAGACAACATCGCATCATAATATTCGTATTTCTATTTGATCTCATTTTATTAATTTTTTATAGTTCTAAAAAAAGCCTTTCATGGTGCATGAAAGGCTAAAAAAAAAATAACTAACAAGTACTTTCTCTATTAACGCCATTTCACTCCATTGTTCATCATGCAGCACATCGCGATGCAGCACATAAATGGAATGATATTTAGACTATAGTTCTTCATTGTTATTGCAAATTTATAATTATATTTTATAAATTCTATGTAATTAGTAGAGTTTATTTTACAAAAATTGAAATTTGCCCTAAAAATACCTGTAAATTAACCACTTACAGGCTATAAAAAATTAATTAAATTGAGAAATAACGATAAAAACAATAGAAATTAGAGCCAAAATAAGACCTGCAAAATTCATTTTAGATAATTTTTCCCTGAAGAAAAGCAGTCCGACGAGACTTCCTAAAATAATAACACCCATATTCATTCCGGCAAAAACTGTCGATGGATTGTCTGAAAATGCCTGGTGTGCTTTAAGGTAAAAAAGAATATTTCCGAAGTTAAAAAGCCCAACCCAGCCTCCGAAAAGGATATTTTTAGTATTGAATTTTACCTTTTTAATGAGCACTTCATATATAACAATACACACGGCAATCAGTAAAGCAATGGCAAAAACAACGAATAAAGATGTTGTGTAAGGCAGTGTGGTATAAAGGGCAATTTGTTTGAAAAGAATATCTATAACTCCGAAGCCCAGTAAAACTACAGCCGGATAAATCCATTTGTTTTCTGTGTTTTGAGCCGGTTTCTTCAGAATGAAAAGAAGTCCCAAAAAACCAATAACAAGTCCGATAACTTTATAAGAATTGAAGTCTTCTTTAAAAATAAACCAGGCCGCCAAAATTGGAATAAACAAAGACAAACGCTGCGCGGCATCTGTTTTTACGATTCCCATAAATTTGATCGAAGCGGCTAAAAAAAGAAAAACTACCGGAAGTAAGATCCCAATCGCGGCATAAATATTCCACGGTGCGCCTGCATTAACTTCCTTTAAATTAGGCCTGAAAGTAATATAGCAAAGCGCCAGGGCAAATACATAATTGAAAGCAATAATCTGAGTTGGATTGGTATCGTATTTTCTGGTTATTTTGAATATTATTCCAACAATTACACTGCAAAGAATACTTAGGACAAGAAAAAGCATAAGGTTAAATTTTGAAGGCAAAAATAAGGTTTATCTCTTTTAAAATTTCCAAAAACCAACATTAATCACTCTTCAGCCAGCCCGTAATACTCATTCGGGTATTCTGGGTAACCAAAACCTCATGAACAAGTTCATTGCTTTTAAAAAAAACAGTTTTTCCCTGAGTAGGCGAAATCTTCTGATTGTTATTTTCCTGATGAATCATCAATTCTCCTCCGTCAGATTCGACCCAATTACTATTTAAATAACTGATCATCGAATATTTTCTGCTCGAATTATTTTTGAACTGATCTAAATGTTTTAGATAAAAATCACCTTTTTGATATAACGAATAATGAAATTCATAGCCTGTAATTCCGGCGTAACAGCTTTCATTCAAGTAAATGATAAAAGCATCAATTTTGTCAAAAAATTCATTTTCAAAAACATTATTGTGCTTTTTATCGAGCCAGTAAATAGAATCGCTTCGAACAGCGCCGTCGTAAGAAAGTTTTTCTGAATTACCAATTCCAGCAGTCAGCAATAAGCTTTCAGCATTCAAATTATATAAATTTTGTTTTAGATTATTCGCTAATTCATCGCTCAAGAAATGCTCGGAAATGCCTATATTATTTTCTATATAACTTGCTATTAAATCTTCAAAACCATCTTCCATTGTTTTTTGTGAAAACTGCAAATACAGCCAACGGAGCAAGGTAGAGGAAATAAAACTGGTAATGGCTTTATTTTCAACAAATAAAAAACGAGATAATTATTTAAAAATAAACCCGACAGGTTTTAAAAACCTGTCGGGTTTGATGCAATCTTATAATTTAAATTTACAATTTACTGATATAACTTCCGTACATATCTTTAAACTGATGTCCTTGTGCAAAGCGGTCTTTGCTTAATTTTTTATATTCAACCAGTCCCCATAAAATAAATTCCTTGAAGAAATATTGATCCTTTTTATCTAATTGAGGCTGGTATTTTTTGAGAATAACATCTAACGGAGTTACTTCGTCTAAAATAGCTTTATAATCTGCATCTGAGGCGTCGTCTAATAATTCAAAACCACTTTCGGCAAAAAACCATTCGATTAAATCGGAGTAAGCTGTTTTCTCTCCTGCCTTTTCGAGTTTTTCTATTTTGGGTAAAAGTGTTGGAAATAAAGTTCGAATGGCCGAACCAATTAAATTTTGTGCCACAGCAGCTGCTCCCTCCTGCTCTCCTTCATACACCAATTCTACCTTACCTGTAATTGCCGGAATAATTCCGATAAAATCAGACAAGCGTAAAGTCGTTTTATCTGCTCCTGCTTTTAGGGCGCGTCGTTCTGCGGTACTCATTAAATTCTCAAAAGCCGTAATACTCATTCTGGCACTTACTCCGCTTTTATTGTCGATATATTCACTGTCACGCGCTTCAAAGCTTATTTGTTCTAAAATATCCTTGGCTAAACTTGGTACATAAACGAGTTTGTGCTGTGTTTCATCTAATTTTGCTTCCTGCTCTGTAATGGTTCTTGCAATCGCAACACTTTCAGGATAATGCGTTAAAATCTGCGAACCAATTCTGTCTTTCAGCGGCGTAACAATACTGCCTCGATTGGTATAATCTTCTGGATTTGCGGTAAAAATAAACTGCATATCAAGAGGCATTCTCAATTTAAAACCTCTAATTTGAATATCACCTTCCTGAAGAATATTAAACAATGCCACCTGAATTCTGGCTTGTAAATCAGGTAATTCGTTGATTACAAAAATACAACGATTGGCTCTCGGAATCATTCCGAAGTGAATTACGCGGTCATCTGCATACGATAATTTTAAATTCGCCGCTTTTATCGGGTCGACATCACCAATTAAATCGGCAACAGTAACATCCGGCGTGGCTAATTTTTCGAAGAAACGCTCGCTTCTGTGGAGCCATGAAATGGGAGTTTCATCTCCTTTCTCGTTTATAATGTCTTTTGCAAAACGCGAAATTGGATTGAACGGATCATCGTTGATTTCAGAACCTGCTACAAAAGGAATGTGTTCGTCTAATAATTCAATCATTTTACGTGCCAAACGTGTTTTTGCCTGGCCGCGAAGTCCCAATAAATTGATGTTATGACGAGATAAAATAGCGCGCTCCAATTCTGGAATTACCGTATTTTCAAACCCGTGAACACCTTCAAAAACAGGCTTCCCCGATTTTATTTTTTCACGAAGATTATTTCTCAATTCATCTTTGATACTTATACTTTTATATCCTGAGGCTTTTAACTGGCCTAATGTTTTTATGTTGTTTATTTCCATTTTATGAAATATCAGTTTGTGTTTATTTTTTATTTTTTTGCAGAGATGCAGAGCAGTGCGTCTGCAAGATATGAGTTATGCATAAAATCTTAGCATCTTAGATTCTAAGTATTTTAGCACCTTAAAAACTACCTCACTCTCTTCTTCCTATTTGTTTCATAATCTTCAAAAATCATTTCGCCCAAACCTTTAAGTCCTGTATAAAATGCTTTTCCCTGATTGGCTTCCGTAAAATGATTCACGAAACGCTGTAAATACGGATCGTTTGCAATCATAAATGTTGTAATGGGAATGTGTAATTTTCTGGCTTGCTGCGCCTGTGTATAGCATTTATCTACTATGTATTCATCAAGTCCGTTGCTATTCATATAATAAGAACCATCACGTTCGCGCACGCAGCTTGGTTTTCCGTCGGTAATCATGAAAATCTGCTTGTTTGTATTTCGCTTCCTGCGCAAAATATCCATCGCTAATTGCAAACCAGCAACTGTATTGGTGTGATACGGCCCAACTTGCAAATACGGTAAATCTTTTATGGGAATCGTCCAGGCATCATTACCGAAAACCAGAATATCAAGTGTATCTTTTGGATAACGTGTTGTGATTAATTCGGCCAGAGCCATGGCTACTTTTTTGGCAGGCGTAATCCGGTCTTCGCCATACAAAATCATACTGTGACTGATGTCAATCATCAAAACAGTACTCATTTGGGCTTTATACTGCGTTTCTTCGACAACCAAATCGTTTTCTGTCAGCATAAAACTTTCGACCCCGTTATTGATTTGGGCATTTCGTAAACTTTCCGTCAAAGAAATACGTTCTAAACCATCGCCAAAATTAAATTCACGAAATTCTCCGGTATGCTCATCGCCATTTCCGGCATGTTTGGTTTTGTGATTTCCGTTTCCGGAACGCTTCAAATTACCAAAAATCTGATCCAAGGCTTGCTGCCTGATCGCACGTTCTGTTTTAGCTGTAATACCAAAACCACCGGTTCCGTCTTCTTTAACCTCGTCTTTTATGTAACCTTTCTTTTTTAAATCTTCGATAAAATCATCGATTGTGTAGTTCTCGTCGGTCAGTTTATATTCTTTATCCAACTCCCGAAGCCAGTCTATAGCTTCATCAAAATCGCCCGAAGTATGGGTGATCAGCTCTTTGAAAATGCCAAAAAGTTTTTCAAACGGAGACTGAAATGGGGCTTCGTACGTTTTAAAATAAAAACCTTTTTTAAATTCGTTTTTCATAATTCTAAAATTACGCTATTTTAGAATTACGAAAAAAGAAACGTTTATTAATTTTTAGTTAAAATATTGAAACAAAACAGGGTGAATTTCCTTATAAATATAAGAATTATTCAAACTTTCCGTCAACATAATACCATGCATTATTTTCAAATTTGAAAGTCGAAAATTCGTAATGTGTTTGTGGTTTTTGATTGGCATCTAAAAAGTAAGCGTTAAACGCTACTGTATTTTCGGTAAAACTTAAAATCTCCAATTTTTGCCATTGATTAGCAGCTGCCCATTTCAGAATTTCTTTTTTAGAATAATATTTCCTTTCTGAAATATGAGTCGTTTCTAAGAGATAATCGGCATTATGAACAGCATAAGCCGAATAACGCGAACGCATTAAAGCTAATGCGGTTGGTGCTTTTTGATGATGCTGAAGATACAAGCCGCAGCAATTATCAAAAAGCAGACCTGTATCGCAAAAACATTTTTTACTCACCATCGACTTTTTCTTCGCCGTTAATTTTTACATGCAGCTGATTCAGCAAAACCTGATACCTGCTGATTTCTCTTAAATCTTCATCTTCTTCTGCATGATCCAGCAGTTCGTCTAACGTTTCATTTACTTCAAGCAGTTTATTGTTGGCTTCTCTCTCGTTTTTGGCAGCAATTAAATCAATAATTTCCTGCACACTTACTTTTAAATCTTCGAATTTAGTATTCATATATAATGTTGTTATTTTTTGTTTCAGGTCTCAGTTTTAAGTTTGCAGGTTCAGGCGTTTGAAACCTGAAACTAAAAACTTGAAACTTTCTATTCAGAAGCTTTATCTTCATTAAACTTCTTGATGATTTCTTTTAGCTTTTCTTTGCGCGCAATTACAGCCTGCTTGGCTTTATCCTGGGCTTTGTGCAATTTGTCATTGTGCTTTTTGATGTTTCTGTCGTTGTTGCGTCCCATTATATTTCTCTTTTAATTTCGTCTAAAGTTCTCTCGGTAAAAATCAATTCCTTTATAATCTGCTTTCGTAGATCATCAATATCATCATAATCAAAATATTTTGCCCAAGAAGTTAATTGCTGCAGGTTCCTGATTTGTTTTAATCTTTTTGCAGTTTCGAAACTCGTTCTTAAAACTGCCTTTTTATCATACTTCGGATTATTTTTATGCTGATAATTGGCAAGATTTTTATCAAAATCGGCTTCAATATAATAAAGTTTCTCTTCGGCATTATCCGGATAAAATTCGTTCCAGCGGGCAAAACCTATTTTTGTTTTCGATTCGGTTTCCGGTTCCTTGGCTATAAGACGCCATTTGCTGTTGGCTAATCTTCCCCAATGATTCGAAACACGGTACATTCCGGCTTCTGTATAATAATAGGTACTTCCTGCTTTGCTCTCAAACTGAATTTTTAAACCTTCGATGGCATCTGGCAGCACTTCATGAAAAACACAAAACGTATTTTTGAAGGAATTAGGATGTGGTCTAAAGTTTTTCTGCATATGCAAATATACTGAGATTGATTTGAACTCCCTAAAACAAACATAAATTGATTAACTTTGCAACTTCAATTTTAAATTAAAACGTTATGTCTGAAAGTTCACACGAAAAAATGCTGCAAAAAGGAGTTTATACCGGCATCATAGAAAAAGATGAAAACAACAATTATTTCTGTGGCGAATATCTTTTAGATTATAAAATCGCCAGTACCAGCTTTTCTGTTGGTGATTGGATTACCATTAAATCTATAATTGAAAATCCGAGTGATATCAGTTATGATAAATATCCAAAAAAATCTAAAAACTTCGATAAGGCCAATAATAAGCCGGAGAATAAATAACTTTTTGTTTCAGGGTTTTCTTTGTTTCGGGTTTCAGCTTGAAATGAGAATTTAATAGCAAAGAATACAAAGGTCTGCGCAAAGTTCGCAAAGTTTATACAGATAGCTTTGCGAACTTTGTGTTTTAGTAAACACATGGTTAAAAATCTTTACGAGCTTTGCGGTACAATCTTCATTTTAATCTATTGTAACTGTATTTTAATGTTTAACATCTAACTTCTAACATTTTACATATTTTGATAATATTTTTTCTATCAAAAGTAAAAAGTTAAAAAAAAGTGTACCTTTGCAAAAAATTTGTCGTTTTGAAGTCAAAAACATTCATTTCAAACTAATAGACAATAAGTTACCTTTTATTTATGAAAAAAATAGTTGAATACCGCAAGTTACTAAACGTAGACAAAACTGCTGAATTAAAAGATTTAAAAACAATCTATCGTAACGCGATGAAAGAATCTCATCCTGATAAATTTCAAGGTGATGATGCTGGTTTGAAAGAAGCAGAAGAAAAAAGCAAGGCTATTATCGAAGCTTATCACTTTTTGGTAAGTATTAATCCTGAGACGATTAAAGCTAATTTACCTGAATATACTGAGACTATCGCAACTTCATCAATTACTGATTATAAATTTGTTGAAGGTCGTTTAATCATTGATTTCTCTAACGGAAGTGTTTACGAATACATCAGTGTTCCTAAAGCAACTTACGTGAAAATGGTAAATGCTGATTCTCCTGGAAGATTCGCAAAAAGACACATTTTGAACTCTTTTACTTGGAGAAAGAAAACAAATCAGGAATAGATTTACACAAAAATATACTTAAAAGCATTCTGGTCCCAGAGTGCTTTTTTTATGCCTAAAAATGAGGAAATTGAATATTTAGATTCAATATCTCAATCTAATTAAGAGTTTTAAATCAAATTAAAACCACAAACACACTGATTACAGGGCGATTACAGCAAAAAAAACTATAACAAAATTTTAGGTTACAAAATTCTTTATGTTTTATATTTTTAGATACTTTTGTTGCACAAATCAATTAACTAATTAATTTTTTATAATGAAAAAAATACTTTTTTTACTAACCGCTTCTATAGCGATCATTTCATGCAGCAAGGTTAAAGACGGAGAATACTTAATTACAGGTACTGCAACGGGAATTGAAAACGGAAAAACCATCATTCTTCAAGGACAAGATCCAACTACAAAAATGACAATTGCTCTTGATACAGTAAAAGTTGAAAACGGAAAATTTGAAATAAAAGGAAAAGTAACTGAACCAGCTTTTCACGCATTAATTCTTCAAGATGCTAACGGACCAATCCCTTTTATCTTAGAAAGTGGAGAAATTACTATTGCAATTGACAAAGACAGCATCCATAAATCTAAAATTTCTGGAACTTATAACAATGATGAGTATGTAAAATTCAATGATGATCTTACTAAAACTCAAAAAACTTTGATGGATTTTCAGAAAAAAAATACTGAAAAAATGAATCAGGCACAGCAAGCTAAAGATACTGCAACTATCAATGGTTTGATGAAACAATATATGACTATTCAAACTGAAGTTCAGGCTAATACTAAAAAGAAATATTTAGCTTACGCTGAAGGTCACCCAAAATCATATATCTCTGCTCTGATCGTTCAAAGCATGATCAATGATCCAAGTACTGATCTTAAAAAAGCAGAAGATTTATACAACTCTTTAGACGAGTCTGTAAAAAACACTACTCCTGGAAAAGAAATTAAAACTAAACTTGGTCAAGCAAAATTGCCTGCAGTTGGTGCAACAGCTCCTCCGGTTGGCAGCGCTAAATGAAGATCAGACTTTTCTGCTCCTAATCCGGAAGGAAAAGTAGTTTCGCTTAAAGAAAGTTTAGGCAAAGTAACTATCGTTGATTTCTGGGCTTCATGGTGCGGACCATGCAGAAAGGAAAACCCAAATGTTGTAGCTATTTATAAAGAACTACATTCGAAAGGATTAAACATTATTGGAGTTTCATTAGATAAAGAAGCTGCAGCCTGGAAAGAAGCTATCGCAAAAGATGGTTTAACATGGACGCACGTTTCGAACCTGAAATTCTGGGAGGAACCAATTGCAAAACAATATAATGTTGAATCAATTCCGGCAACTTTTATTCTTGATGCATCAGGAAAAGTAGTCGCTCAAGACTTAAGAGGTCCTGAATTGAAAGCAAAAATCCTAGAGCTTTTAGCTAAATAATACCAATATTCAGAATAAAACAAAAAAATCTCCCTAGTGGAGATTTTTTTATTTTATTCAATACCAATGAATTAAAAACGAATTAAAAAATAACTTAAAATTAAGTGCGATTTTAGTTTGTAAACATCAAAAACGTTTATATATTTGCAACCGCTTAGCAGAACAAAGCGCATTAATACAAGCTTCGGGGAGATACTCAAGCGGCCAACGAGGGCAGACTGTAAATCTGCTGTGTGAACTTCGCAGGTTCGAATCCTGCTCTCCCCACCAAAAAGGGTAAAAGAAGTAAAAGGTCACTTTTTCAATCTTTTCAAAAACCCGAAAAAAACGTGGTAAAACCTGCAAATCCTAGGATTCGCAGGTTTTTTGCATTTAAGGCAGTTTTCAATTTTTATAAAAACACTCAAAAGTTTTGTGGCAGAATCGTGGCACATTTGGGTGTTTGCAAAATGTGCCACAGAATTGCACATGAACACTTGTAAATACAGGGGTTAAGGAGGTTAACGACTTGTTTTTTTGATGCTATAATTCTACATTTATTAATCTAAAAAGTTGAATTATGTTAGAAAGCAGCTTTGGGTTGGTTTTCTTTTTGAAAATCCCCCGCAATGAAAGTAAAATTAGAACAGTTTATCTTAGGATAACTGTAGATGGAATTCCAAAGGAAACATCCACCAAACGTAAATGGGACAGCACCCGCTGGGACCAAAAAGCCGAGAGAGCAATCGGTACAAAAGAAGATGCCAGATCTCTTAACTTTTTTTTGGATTCGCTGATTTTAAAAGTCAATGAATACAAAACAGAGATTATGTACAGCGGAAAACCCATAACCTCAGAAAAAGTTATGGATTACGTTTTGGGAAAAATTACTCCAAGGGTTAAACTGCTGGAGGAATTTCAAAAACATAATGATGAAATGGAAGCACTTCTGGGTAAAGGTTATGCCAAAGGCACCCTTCAAAGATTTACAATTACTAAAAACCATTTAACAGCTTTTATTAAATTTAAGTTTAAAAAAGATGATTTGGAATTTGCAGATTTAAACCTTGAGTTTGTAAAAGACTTTGAGTTTTATCTCAGAACAGTCCGCGACTGCAGCAACAACACCACTCTCAAGTATATTGCAAATTTCAAAAAGATTGTCATTCGTGCCATCGATAAGGAAATAATCTTAAAAGATCCTTTTAAGAACTTTAAAACACGTAAAACCAAAATGGTTAAAAAACCCCTTACCACACAGGAACTGTATGAATTAGAAAGGCATTATTTCACCACAGACAGACTAAATGTTGTTCGAGATGTTTTTGTGTTCCAATGTTACACGGGCATGGCATATATTGATGCATATCAATTGAAAAAAACTGATATTAAAGACGGTATAGACGGCAATTTGTGGATTATGTGTGAGAGACAAAAAACTAATTCTACTACTAATGTCCCCCTTTTGCCGCAGGCACTTAAAATTATTGATAAATATAAAGACCATCCTCTCTGTCTGCAGCGCGGTACTGTGCTGCCTGTTTCTTCTAACCAGAAAATGAACGAGTATCTTAAAGAGATTGCAATTCTATGCGGTTTCCCATTTACTCTTAACACTCATATGGCGAGAAGAACTTTTGGAAGCACCGTTACATTAAACAACAATGTTCCTATTAATGTTGTTAAGGAAATGCTTGGCCATTCGTCTGTCAAACAAACCGAAGCTTATGCTATAACCGAACAGGCAACCATTGGAAGAGAAATGTCACTGCTTAATAAAAAACTGAACAAAGATGTTCCCAAGATGTCCAAAACAGACTTGGCTGTCCTGAGCAGATTGGAGAAAGAAATACAAGCAATTAAAAAAAAGTATAACATTTCATCTTCTTGATCCATAAAAAGAAAAAGGTTATCTCAAAACTGAGATAACCTTTTTAATATAGTTCAACTTCACTTTTGTAACCGGGAGGCATTGTAAGCACCGAATACCGTTCCTTTAGTCGTATCAGTCTGCTGTGTAGGATGGCTCATAGCATACTCAAAGGCATTGTCTACCATATTATTAAAACAGGCGGATAATTCCTCGTTTCTTCCCTCCTGCAGTTTTTTCAATACTTCCCTGCCTGGAGCCATAGCATTCTGGATAAGCTTTTTAACTTCCTTATCAGATATGCGGGTCTTGGTCCAGTAATTAAAAACCGCTTCAAGGCTGGTGGACAATGTATCTGAAATACCCATTACTTTATGCGCCTGCTCGAGGCGGTCTTTAGCATTGGAGGTATGACGGATGCGCACCGTATTGGTTTTGGACTGCATGGCGGCATTCAGTGTATTGGCGCATACTATGCGGATGGGCGTAAAAGCGGCCGTAATACTGCCGCTGCCGTCATGCGAGGTAGTCAGGAAAAGATACTTCTCAATCAGATCTTCTTTTCCTACGCGGATATAATCAGGCAACTTTGCCGTGATAAAGATTTTCTCGCCATTCCCCAACGCGCCAGCGGTTTCATATAAGATTCCGTCACCGCCTACTATGCTGTCAAAAAAAGAAAAAGCATCCCTGTTCTGAACAATATGGTAATCTTTCCCCACCACACCCAGCACCGTATCGTTATCGGCGCGCACCGTACTGCAGTAATCTGGAATATCAAGCTTTCCCGCAGTAATAAAATCCTGCGTTACAATTGGAGAAGACGGTGTAAAAAGCCTTCTTTTCTCCACTTCAAAATCCAATCCTGCATGCGCTATTGCTGCCGCGCTTGTAGGGTAGTCTTCCACTACCTGCCCAAGATTGTGCCACGGTTTTTCCTTTACACTGAAAAAACTGTGCTGCTGGGTCTGTTCATTATAATAAATATAATGTGCCATGATTTCTGATTTTTAAAGTTAAACATCCAATTAAAAAGGCACTTCCTCTCCTGCCTTATCTTTCCCATTTTTAACAGCAGTGCTGCTGTTCCCCTTCTGCACACGTCCAGCCTGTTTCTCATCAACAGCCTTATTGCTGCTTCTTTTTGCAAAAGCAATAATATTTATTGCATTAACGTGAAAATCAATGCTGCCTATCGGATTTCCCTCGCTGTTGATATACACATGCATCCCAAGTCTGCCATTTAAAAGCACCACTGCTCCTTTCTTAACCCATTGCCCTGCTTTCACGCTAAGCCAGTACGAACAATTGATAAATGTTGTTACCTCTTTATATTCCGTACTTCCCGCCTCTTTATAGCGGTCATTAACCGCTATACTGAAATTCAAAACTTCTTTTTCTCCCACGCTGCGCACTACCGCATCTGCTGTAACTCTTCCTGTAATTTCCATAACTTTAAATTTTTAAATGAATAAATAATTCGTTAACCACTGATCAATACCTAATGAATAATTTATGAAATACGTAAGCAATAACTATCGATCCCTGCTTCCTTAACTCCCGCTCCGCCCTTTAAAAAAATTGTTTTCAAAAGAAAAAACGGAAAAAAAGAAAGCAGAGATTAAGCGTCAGTTAAAGGATGCGGAGTGCTATAAGTCCCGAAGGGCGGACGAAAGGAAACTGGAGTCCGTTATGCGCATGCAGCAGACGGCTGGCGCTATCTTGGCTGCCCTTTTTAGCCGTTTTCGAATGAAAACTAATAGTAATAAAGCATTACGTTTTTCGTATAACTTTTACCTGAAAGATGTATTAAGTTTCTTCACATAAGTTCAAGAATCAAAAAAGTAAAGATTAGGAAAGGTTAATGGTAAATACTAGCTTCGCATTACTTACAGCCGTTACTATCAAAGCCAAACATGCGAAAACCTCTGTTATACAACAAATAGGAAATCATAGTACAAAATTAAATGTGAGAAATAAAAAATGTGAAGAAATAAAAACTGATCAAGCGTGTTAAGCTTCAATTGGCACCTGTCAAAAAAGGTTTAAGACACATATATACATATAATTAGCATTAATATAAAATAAGATTTTACTCTTTTATGCATCACTTATTAGTACGCTGTACGCACTTTTAGGAATCTGCCTCTTCCCTTCATCAGCACCTCTGTCAATCTGTTGTAATTTCTGAATAAAGCCAAAATGACTCATAATAGTCTCTTTTGAAACCCATCATAAAATAAGGGCTTTTTAATTTTGTTATTATTAATAAATATATTTTAATTTTTTTTACCGTCTGTGTTAATTTTGACAAGTATAGAATGAAAAGATTATGAGCCGGGATATTTTACACATTGACATGAACACTCTTTTCGTTTCCTGCGAAAGACTGACAAATTCAGAACTAAACGACATTCCTTTAATATCGGTGGCGGGAAAAGAGGTTTCGTCACTTTTTAGCTATATAAAGTCCTAATTATGAATTAAATTTGATAGAAAGCTAAAATATACAAACCGCAATAACCAAAAGCACCAGCAGGTTTTCATTAATAATTTCCCAATTGCACAAGAAAAACGGAAAAAACATAACAAGCTGGAGTTAAAGCTTAGAGAGTGCTACAGCTTCTGAAGTACTTACAAAAAGAAAAGTAGAATCGATTATACTCATGCATAAGTAAGAAAGTATCTTTACTTCTAATTTTAACATTTTAAATGAAAACATTCAGCAACTAAGCTCTGTGTAATGTCGCAATTGCAGTATAAAGAACATGAACTGAAACATACGAAGCGATTTTAGCTTTTTTTTCGGAAAGCAAACAGAGTAATATTAAAATTATTCGATTACTAAAGAAATTAAAATCCAAACTTAATACAATTACATTCAATTAGATTACTTTTCATGTTCTTACATATAAGTTCGGTTTATTGTAAAACTTCCAGAAATATAGTCAGGATTGATTCCCGAACTATACTCTGGGTGAAAATCTTTAACAGGGACATAGGCTAAAGCAATACTACCTTCAGACTTTAAATAAACATCATAAACACTAAGTGAAGAAACTTTAGGACCTTGTGAATCAATTACAATATTAAACTCATCTTTTAGGTCAAGATATTTATCTTCCAGTAATTGCGTCGCGCTTTTAATGTCGTAACTGTCAATTGATAAAATTTCAATGTCTCCGTTCAGATTTGTTATCTCACTATTACAGTTTCGTTTTATATTTTCAAATTGTTCTCCGACCTGCGCAAATAAAATTATTTTATGCGGCTCATAAAAAGCAATTATTTGTTCCAGTCTTGCCGGGTCAAATCCACTAATGATAAATAATGCCAGCTTCTTATCAAGATCAATTAATCCTGAATGTTTAAATAGTAATCTTGGATTTTTATGATTTCTTGTTAACCAGGTATCGCTATATTTTAGAGGTTTAAAGTAAAAGTAGGAAATAATGTTAGATGATTTCTTTAAGAAAAAAAACAGAGTCCAAATTGTCTCTCTGGGAATTGTAGTAATATTCAAAAGATATTCCTCTTGAGCAGAGACAAAAAAGGTTTCAAAAATACTCCAATTAGAAACTGAATCACCGTAAACAAGTTTTATTTCTTTCAATTCAATATTATTTTTCTTAGCTAAATCCAATGTAGCCTTATGATTTTCTTTCATTCCACTCATTGAAACATAATCTTGAAAACAGATCAATATAATTTTGCTAATAGTAGATTTTTCTAAAATTATCTCATTGCTTGCGGAAAATCTTTCCTCCCAACCAAGAACAGTTATTAATATTTTATTTTGCATCATAATTCAAGCATTAATTGGTCAGATAAATCATTTGAATCTTCATTGAAAAAAGGAATAGACTTATTTTTAAACGCAGCATCTAAAAAGTTTATTGCACTTATTGAAAAGTAAGAATACTGCCCATGGGGATCTAATCCATGAGTTGGCAGAAGAAGGCGGTTTGGTACGTATAAATATTGCTTACTGCCTGTGGTCTTATTAGTAGCTAATCTTCTGTATAATAAAGTGCTTCTAAGACAAACATCTAATAAAACTTTTAACTCCTTATCGAGCTCCTCGTTGCTATTAGTAATCACGAAATTTAATGCTCTGGGTTCAGATATATTTTCATCCTTAAGGCGCTTTTTTAAATAAACTATCAAGTTATCAAATAAGTTATTAATTGCATTGGCAAGCTCCGTAGAACAGTTATCTATCTCTGAATCAATGCTTTTTAATTTATACCAGAAGTCTTCACTTGTCCTTTTAAGAATATCTGCCTGTGTGGAGCTTTTAATTATCTTAATGTCACCAGTTGTGCTGTTCGATATTTCTTTTTCAAACATGTAGTACAAAGGAAGAAGTAAGTTTCTTATTACACCGGTTGAAATATCTATAATTGTATCAATTCCCGAATATTGTGGCAGATTTTCTCCTGCGCTTCTTCTGAAAGTAATTGCTCTTCCATATTTAGAAACATAATCTGAAACCTGAGTTCCTGTTGGATTTGGAAATTTAACTTTAGCCATTTCCATAGCAGTTTCTTTTCCTTTAATTAAATTCTGCTCAAATGTTTTATTTATTGGAAGAAATTCGGAAGCCTGAACGTCAATTCCGCACAATTTGAGTCGATTATTAATAACCTCTTTTGCAAATTTTGCAAATTCAGAATCCTTATTGTATAGACTTTTAGTCAAATCAATTTTTACAAAATCATGTCCCTCTAAAATGACGCCACCCGTTGATGTAAGAAGGAAGAGTTTAATGTCGGCTGTTGCAATTTTGAAAGAAAATAATTTATTGTCGCGATAGGAGATCCATGAATTAACAATTTCTTTGTGAATTTGGCTTAAATCCTGAATATCATCAAACAATAAAGAAAAGTGAGAATTACTTAATTTCTTAATTTTTCGTAATTGTTCTAATATCGGAATTACTGTATTGCTAAACGAAAAAGAAAAATTAACAAAACTTTCAAAATCATCATTATTAAGTTTTTTTTGACTTTTCAGTGATTCTCTACTTACATAAAATTTAATTTTTTCAAATAGGTTTTCACCGACACTTAGATCACAATCAAGAACGAATTCGAGATTTTTTGTAATTTGTTCTTCTGTCTTTTCATTAGCTTCTAAATATTCATATGTATTTAAAAATGTTTCACATATACTTGTAAGTATATTTATGCACAAAAAATGCTCTACGATAATATACTTTTTAATTTCTTTTGAATACAGCAAATATTCTTTTTTATCAAAAAGAGGGTTCTTACAAGGTATATGAATTCCCACAACACCGAATTTGTTTTCATTTTCCGTATTTTTTATTTGAACAGGAAATGAATAGTACATTAATGTTGAAGTTTTACCACTTCCACGCACACCAATCAATATAATATTTCTTGTTGATTCAAGGAATCTGGTGTAGGTATGATCTTTAATATAATACTGCAAAAACTCATCAACATCCATGGTATTAGGACGATCAAAAATAAAAGGATTTTTCATAGCATATTTATTTTATGAGTAGTGATGATATTAGCGTTTCTACATCGTAATTCCGATTCTTTGCAACTATCAAATCCTCTGCTGATTCTAAAACATCTTCCAATGATTCCCCTGGTACCGGATACCTGTCTTCTAAAATAATTTTTTCTAAATCTATTTTAACTGGTATACCTGCTCTTGTGAAATTATAAGCAACAGAAACATATTTAAAAGCTTTTAGTACATTAGAATAATTTTTGGTATATCTCCTTTCTTCATCAAGCTTATAAGCTCTGATGTAGGTAAAACGCAATAATTTTTTTAATTTGTCTTTCTCTTCTTCAGTAAAATCAAGTGGAATATCAATATCATAAGTAATCGAAATTCGTCCTAAACTGCGATCAGGAGCAATACTTGTTATATCTGCGTACTGATGGTATATTTCACTATCATCGTATCGGCCTGCGTCTAATAGAAAAGAACAGGTTCTTTGCTTTCCTTCCGCAAGTTCATCTGCAAACCTTAATATCGCAGACAATTCCTGTAATCTAATTGGAACCGATTCAATATTTTGATCGAAATTATTGAGCTCTTTTAAAGTATCTTTACTCCCAGAAGCATTAGTTCCTCCATGAGCGCTAGCTCCTTGAGTAATAATTCTTCGCTCTGCCCTGTAATTGTTTCCGTTACGATAATGATTATATACTGCATAAATATGCTCTTGGGCTTCATGTCCTTTTCTTCCAAAAATGTTACCAACATCATGAAAAAGAATCATAAGAGCAAGACAGTAGATCTCATACTCATGAAATTTTTGAAATTCTTCAAGCCCTATTATTGAATAAGCTTTTTCTAGCACATCTCTTATGTGTCTATCACTATGATCAGATAATTTAGGTTCAACTGCTTTTATTTCTGTGAAAAAATTATCTTGGAAAAGCGAATTTCTAATATGTTCGTAATCTGTAATTAAATGCTTTAAATTATTATCACTTGTATTGATAATTCTAACCATTTCTCTTTCAAAAGAAGTCTTATTCCATTCCATTCTAACTGTTCCTAAAGTAATTTATTACTAAATTGTTCATAAAGCAAACATACATAAATCAAATGAATTTGCACTGCTAATTAAAAATATAGTAAGCACTCTCCCAAATTAATAAAAATATTCAGCAATATCTAAAATCAGGTAATTATACCTGCTATCAGAATTTTAATAAGGTCGATGTTTGTAGTAATACAATTAAAATTAGGAGCACTAAAAAAATGATTTTTCTGATACTTAAGATAGCAGGCACCTATTAAGTGAACTCTATCCTTTCCAGAAGGTCATCCAAAACAATAATAACCTTAAACTAACTATATAATCATGTCTACAAAAAAAATTTTGAGTGAGGATTGGGAAGATTATGACAACCTCAAAAAGAAAAAAGAAGACCGCTATTTTTTTTCATGTGAAGAACCATGGGAAGTTAACTATTTAATTGACAAAATTAACAAACATTATCCCGAAGTCGATCGCTCAAAAGTCAGAAAGGCTATTGAAGAATGCTGTAAAACTGTTCCTGGAAATAAACCAAGAGAAAAATTCGTAGCCTGTGTTCTAGGAAGATTGGGACTGGATGATAATCCTGACGACGGTAATCCACCGAATAACCCTGAAAAAGGGCCACGTAATCCACCTATTCCTCCTAATGACAGAAACGTAGGTTAAATATCAATACTATGTGGTTTATACAAAATGCTGAACGCTGGCGCTTAGAACAGGAAGCTTTAAAAGCTTTAAAAATATCTTTTAGCGTTGATGAAGAACTAGAGGCGCAGGGTTTTCTGCGCCTTGATTTAGAGGTTGCCGATAATGCTATTATCGCTGGACTTCCATCAGAATTTTTACCTCTCAAACTTAATGTTACATTTCCAGATAGCTATCCCTTTTTTCGTCCGACAGTGTACGCTGCAGATCTCGATCTGCCCAGACATCAAAATAAGATAGATAAGAATCTTTGTCTGCTTCCTCGGTCAAGTACCTATTGGCTTCCGGAAACCACCCTTGCGGCATTTCTGGAAGAACAACTGCCTAAGGTACTGACTCAGGGAATGATAACGGATGCTGAAACATTACAGCAGAATCCTGGCGAACAGGCTGAACCAATTTCTGAATATTATCAGGCAGAAATAAATGCTCCAATAATTATTGACACAGAAGGTTTTGATACTATTAAAACTAATGGGAAGCCGATTCAGCATTTAGGTCAAATCAGACTCGGCATTCAGTTTGACCGGGATATCCCAGGAAGAATACTTGTGTTAGAATGTCAAGATGAAAAAAATCACACATTAAGTAAATTACCCTATCCGCTTGAAAACAATTTTAAGCCCTCGCAATTCGCCGCAGTTTACAGAACAATGGAGGCACCGCCGACTGGAGATCCTGAAAAAGACTATGTTTGGATAAACCAGCTTTTAGCTGATGAAAATGAAAAAATTAAAAAATTAAAAGTTCCAATAAGACTTAAAAGCAGAAATACCATAAATAATGTTATAGGTATTACTTTTCCTGAAGAACACTTGCCGGGCAGACTTTCACATGGATGGCTTTTTATAGTTTCAGGTACTTTCGCCGATCATAAAAAAAGCGAAAAAAAACTACAAACATATCCTTTTAAGTATTATGCCAAGGCAAATCGAATCAATAATACTGATCTTTCTTTTAGAATTCCGTCATTAAAGCCATTAGCTGATAAAAGTATTGCCGTTTTTGGCTTGGGAGCATTAGGGGCACCATCTGTTATTGAATTTGCTAAAAATGGCATCCGAGAAATTAGGATTATAGATTTTGATATTGTTGAGGCGGGAACGACGGTAAGATGGCCGCTTGGAATTTCTGCGGCTGGATTATTAAAAACAGATGCCCTTGAACATTTTATACAAGAAAACTATCCTTACGTTGAAATTAAAAAATTCAGGTATACGGTTGGAGGTGTTCTGTCATCCAATAAGCCTTACAAACAGGAGGAGCTTTCGAACATAATGTTACTTCGTGATATTATATCAGGAGTTTCTATGGTCTATGATGCAACGGCCGAAACTGGTATTAACCACTTCCTTTCGGTAGAGGCAAGAAAAAATAAAATACCTTATCTATGCGCGTATGCAACTAAAGGTGTTTTTGGAGGTGTCATAATGCGATCAGGTTCAGATATTACGGAAGGCTGCTGGATGTGTTTTCAATATGGACTTAATGACGGCACTTATCCAACTCCACCTGTGGATGAAAGCGGAAGCATTCAGAGCGCAGGATGCGGAGATATCTCCTTTACCGGAACCAGTTTTGAGTTACAAAATATTGTAAGCGCAGGAGTACGTCTGGCTGTAAGCACATTATGTTTAAACAGTGAAGGTTATCAGAATATAAAAGAGGATATTGGCATCCTTTCTCTGGTAGATGAAAATAGAATACCCGTTTTTCCACAATGGTCTTCACACAAATTACAAATACATCCTCAATGTCCTTACTGTAATACCAAATAACATGAAAATCTGGATTGAAAAAAATATAATTGAAAATATATTTTCCAATGGAGTTTTATGGCTTCCAAAAGAAACGGGAGGGATTTTAATGGGGTATTTTCTGTTGGATCAATACGTTATCACTGATTTTATTGGACCAGGTGAAAAAGCAATTCATAAAATCAATAGTTTTAAGCCTGACCAAGAATTTCATGAACGCGAAATTACCCGAATTTATAAAGAGTCTGAACAAAAAATCACTTATTTAGGTGATTGGCACACCCACCCAAATTCTTTTCCTTATTTAAGCGAAACAGATAAAAGAACATTTAAAAAAATTGCAGACTACAGTAAAGCACGATTATCAAATCCCATTATGTTAGTTGTGGCTCCTCCGACAGAAAACTTCAAAGTCTGGATCTATAAAAAGAATACGAAAAGGGAAATTCTATATGAAGAAGGAAATATTATCATATTTTAAGAACTTTAAAAGCTTACATAATGCATAGAAATAATATCTGTATATGGTATTCCGCTTTATCAATAAAAACGTGTTTACTTAAAAGATGTTGCTGATCAAGATGAAACCTGTTTAATCTGTCGAAGATAATGTTTCCTCTTGAAACAGCAAGTTCATAATACTGAAATTCAAACAATTTCTAGTTAGAGTGTCTACTGGCAGTTATTGTTTCTGTAAAAAGTTCGGAACAAATTCTTTGAATTCTGCTATTCTACCCTTATACTTATTTCTTGTACTCCCGCCTTTTACTACCTTCTCTTCATAAACTACAGATCCAACCCTAATGTATATTGAAAATCCTATATCGGCTTTTTCCATAAAATCTTTTTTATTCTAACGTTCTCGCGCTACAAGCAGTTTGAGACTAAATTAAGCCCATTTTTCAAATTTGCCACCCGAGCGTAGCGAAGAGATATCCATACCATAAAATCGAATTTGGTCTTCCTTATTTTTATCAAGGTTATAATTTCTCATCCATTCTAAAAGATCAATTACTTCTTTACAATACCAAAATCCGATCCTAAAATTGTTGGCGATAGTTTCTCTGCTTCCTTTTCCACCACTAATCCATTCATTGATCCCAGCTTCTGAAGTATATGAATCCTCTATAATAAAAATTTTAACATTATGTTTTTCAACTAAATATTTAAAGAATTTAGCCTTTAAATTGAAAAACTCTTTTCCTTGATGAGTGGCTTCTCCGAATCCGAAAATTTTTGCATCAGCAAACTTTTGAGGAATGCTGCTATTGAATATCGTAAGGTTCGAATCCGGATCTGCATCTTCAATTTTAATTGCATTTTCATTAATCCAGCTTACAGCTTCCTGATTTTGGGCATATCCTTGAAATAATAGAAAAAAAGAAATGGCTGAAATAAATGTTTTCATATGAACAATGATTGCTTTAAATATTTTACAATTTATTTTTAGGTATAAAAAATGTCATTTAAATTTGGGTAAATATATATGAAAATTTACACTATAATTTATCGAATATTATAGAATAAAAAAAATCACAGGGCTTTTAATTCGATTGTTACTTCTGGAGTTTAAAGCAGGAATAGATATTCAAACAAAAGAGCTAAAGAAAAAATTAAGATGCTAAAGAAGCAATACTATAATAATCCTCAATAAATTAAAAGAACTACTTTAATGCGCTAATATAAAATCTGAACGAAATTTTATAAAATAAAAGAGCTTCAGAGAAATCTGAATCTTTTTCTTTTAGCGGGAAGAATTGATATATCGAACCAGTTTTGAAGATTTGATCAAGTTATTTGTGAATCCTAATTTAGTATTATATTTTTAAGCTGTTCAATAAATCAATAAGTTTGGAATCAGAGGGTTTTGGTGCGCGTGCATTGATAATATTGCCGTAAGGATCAATAAGAATAAATGTTGGAACTTCCTGAACACCATAATCTTTTACGAATTTTGATTCCCATTCATTATCTGCCAATAATTGAATCCCGCCTAATTGTTTTTCGATCACAAATTTGCTCCATTTAGTCTGATCCTTTATTGCGTCTATCGAAATACTGACAAACTCGATATTTTTTCCTTTGTATTGTTCCTCTGTTTTGTGCAGAAATGGGATTTCCTCACGATACTTCGGGAAAGCCCAATGCCCAAATCCTCTGTAGTGGCTGTTATAAGCCGTTTTTATTTTTCTCTCCAATATTCCAATACAAAATTTTGCTTTTAGAATTATTTTTGGCTAAATAAAAATGCCCAAATTTCACTAATTCTAAACTGTCAAATTTTATACTGTCTGTGTTTTCAATCCAATCAGGACGAAGCTTTTCTATGGTCAATAATTTTCTTTGTAATGATTTTTGATCTACTTTCTCACTGACCAAAAATATTGAATCGTATTTTTTATGGTTTGTGTAATTAAAACTTCCGAAAACTGTATGTGAACGTAAATAAGAAAAGTTTTTCAAATTTGTAGCATCAGAAAAAATGATTTCTGGAAACCAACTCTTATTTCTTTGATTTGCCTTTGAAAAATCTGCATAAGAATCAAAATTCTGTTCGTAGCCTTCGGAACAAGAAATAAACGTTAAGAAAATAAGTGTCAGCAAATATTTTTTCATATAACTTCCGTATTCGTTTAAATGGCTTATAACGTTCTCGCGCTACAAGCAGTTTGAGACTAAATTAAGCCCATTTTTCAAATTTGCCACCCGAGCGTAGCGAACAGACGAAGTAAAACATCCCAAATACAAAGCCAACTTTCCATTAAGCCTAAAACCCCAATCTCGCCAAACTGTTAGTAACTGGGCAATTTCATTTAGGAAGATCTATTCTACGAATTTCATAAATCAATCCCTTGTATTCGTTGTTATCTTTAGTCAGAGAAAATATTCCTGTAATCATTGCATAACCTTCTTTAAACTTTCTCATCACTACATACGTATCCTCAGTATATTGTGCATATAAAATTGAATCTTTAATGTTCCCGTTTTTGAAGCTTTCTCGTGTACCATAAATTCTACTTTCCCCTTTTAAGGTTAGAGAAACATAACCATCAACTGAAACTAATTTTCTTTGGTATTTTTTTGGCTTTTTTAAAAGATCATCAATTGAAACTTTTAGAGCATCTTTCCAAATTCCAGTAGAATCATAAACTGAACTACTATAAACATTTGTTGTGTCATTTTTAGTTTCGCTAATTTGCCCAAATGCTTTTGAAGAAATTATTATGCACAATAGTAAAGTTCTAAATAAATTCATGTGTCTTTTTTTTAATAGTAGTTCACCTTCTCAAAAGGCTTTATTTGAATTGCAGTATCGCAAATTTTGAAAATTTAAATCGAAAAAAGAGATTTTTTTACAGTCTGACGGTCCGGCACTACCGCGGGTTTGGGACTAAATTAGGCCCTATTTTTGGATTTGTCACCCGAGCGCAACGAACAGGCGAAGCAAATCATCCCAGATACAAAACCAAATTTCTATTAAGCCAATTGCCCCAAATCCGTTGTAGTAGCTGTTACTGGCAGGCTTTAGTCTATTAAACAAGGGCTATCTTGAACAAATATTTCAATATTTTCCTTTTTTAGATCATATCCTAAATTTTGTAGGCTTTGTATCTTAATGTTTTCTTTTACTTCAATTATCATACTTCGAAGTTTATTTTCTGTAAATTGTTTTCCTTTGATTCGATTCTCTAAATCCGCTGAAACGCATTTGTCGAAAAATCTGAAATATTCTGAATTGGCCGAGTCATAAGATGAGTAAATATATTTCGGCTCGTTATTACTAATCAGGAATCTGATAAAGAAAGTTTTTCCGCCTTTTAGTGACAATTTAAGATTATAGTTTCCATTTAGAGATTTAAAAGTAAGGTTATCATTAAACTTACTTATTCTTTCAAGCTTGACAATAGAATCGTTCCTTTTCAGCTCTAACGTTAAAAATTCATTTCTTAAATCATCACCTAGTATTATTTCACTATTTTGGATTACTGCTGTTTTTGTACCTGAAAACAGATTAACACTTATGATCAGTATTAGCAAAATGCATAAAATTCCCCAAATTATAGTTTTTGAATAAAATTTTTCTTGGTTTGATTCCTTAGGTTTCATAGTTTGATGCTTGCGCTTGTCAGTAACGTTCTGGTACTACAGCGGGTTTGGAACTAAATTAAGCCCATTTTTCGGATTTGCCAAATTATTAAAATACAAAACCATTTTTCAATTAAGCCTATTGCCCAAATCCGTTATAGTAGCTGTTATGTCCAGTTTTTTTATTGATTATATTTTGAAACAACATATTCTCTAAGTTTTTTATTAAACCGCGGATCTGTTCCAAAACTAAAATTTTTAGGCAAACCAAATTGGATTTTAAAATCAATGGTTGGATAAGTATATACTCTATCACAACCAAATGAAGAGAATACATTCCAAAACCAGAGACTATAAATTTTTCTTCCATTTAGAGTGATCACTATTGGTAATCCCGATAAAGGAATTTTCAAATCTGTAAATTTATGTTTCCCTTTTTCTGTTAAAATGATCTGTTGATTCTTCCAATTAAAATTCTTGATATCTTCCTCATTTAATATCGGGGCTGACTCTAACTGGGCTGTTTGCAAGTCAAAACAATATTTACAATCAGAATTTAAGTTTTTATATTTTTTTACAAAGAAAAATTCAATTCCGGATTTTTGTGCGTATAGATTAGATCCGATGAAAAGTAAAAGCACAAAAAATAGATTTCGTTTCATTGTATGCAGAGTTTTTAAAATTGACTATAAATATGTATGACAAAATCATATAAAGCCACCAAATTTTGGGTATATATATATATATATATATATATATATATCATAAACGTCATGCTTTATTTAAACCAAATATATAGATAATTCTTATAACTCATCAAAGAGACTTTTTATTTATTGGCTTCTTTTTGTATTGACATGAGAGTAAATTTCAGTATTCCTGGAACTTTAATGATCAGGAACACGACCCTAACCTCTATTCTGCAAATCTCATTAAATCATACAAAATCAAAAAACGACTAAATAATCCACCCGTTCAAACAAACTCACCACTCCAACCTACCTCCCCATTACCGGCCAAAACAACAATAAAAAAATAAAAACAGTCTAAAAGCAACTAGAGCAATCTTCATTTTACTGCACTAAGTGCTCCATCCGCCTTTCTGGATAAAAGCAGCAAATCAAAAAGCAGCAGCATCTGCCTGCCCTGTTTCCATACCCGGATTATTTTTCTTATATTTAAGAAACATTTAAATTTAAAAATAATGAATACATCAAAAATAATAGGAATCGTGCTTATCGTGATCAGCCTGGCCGCAGGTTATGTGGGATTAAACCGGGTGGCAGACAGCACGAAGGAAATTAACTTTTTGGGCCTTAAAATTGATGCCTCAAACGAATCGGGCCAAATGCAGGGCTTTCTTTATCTTGGAGCGGCAGCGGCGCTTTTAGCAGGCGGACTCTATGCTTTAAAAAAGTCAAGCTGATTAAAACCTGAATAGTACCCTATAAAGCCTGCATCAAAACACTGCAGGCTTTCTGAAGGAATAAGGGGTTCCCCGGAAAAAATAAATCTCCTGCGGGCACAAAAAACATCATTTCTTTACAATCAGATACGACAGCGCCGGATCCTGCAGCAGCCGCTGCATCTCGCTGTAGATAATATCCTGCACATCGCGCCTGATCTGGCTGAAATTCTGCTGGATCATGGCATTATCCAGCTTTCTCACCGGCGGTATCTCCTTATAGCTTTCCTCCTCTTTCCGTAAAGCCTCATGGTCATTTACAATCCCGCAGTGGAAGGTTTTAAGACGGATCCTGCACTGCGGATCATCGGCGGTCATACCGACAAAATCCCCCGAGCTCAGGGAGGCAATCTTCGAAGGCGGCACGGCGGCCTCCAACTGCCGGGAGCGGCTGACCGACGTATCGGAGCTGGTAATGGAAATACTCTCGCGGTCCTGCATGATTTTGCCAAAACGCTCCGAGAGCTGCTTTGCCGTATCCCCTGTCACCTGTCCCGAGATGATATTGCCGGTGATGTTCAGAATGACATCGGCCTGCTCGCGTCCGTAATCTTTGCGCAGCTGGCTGAAGTCCTGCACCCCAAGACAGGTGCTTACCTTATTGCTTCTGGCCGTGGCAATCAGGCTGTCCATATTATTGAGATAAATAGTGGGGAACTCATCAAAAATAAGACTCGATTTGAGCTTTCCCTTTTTATTGACCAGTTTCACCAGCCGGTTCACATACAGCGACAGTACCGCCCCGTAAATCTGTATTTTCTGCGGATTGTTGCCCATGCAGATAATTTTGGGCTCCAAGGGATTATTGATATCCAGGGTAAAATCATTGCCCGAGAGCACGTAATACAGCTGCGGGGAAGACAGCCTGGCCATGGCTACCTTGGCAGAAGCGATCTGCCCCTCCAGCTGCTCCATCGCATCGTTGAGATAGGCATTGACAAAGGGGTTGATCAGCACCTCGATCTCCTTGTCCGTGCGCAGCAGCGTAAAGAGACTGTCATAGTCGGCCTGCATGAGTTCAATCACATGCGGCAGGGTGCAGAATTCGCCGTCCTTGTATCGTCTGAGATACCAGATGACCGCCGATAAAAAATTGATCGGTGACTCCACAAAAAAATCCCCCTGGCGTTTGATCCATTCGCGGTTGAGGCCCATCAGTATGGTTCTGGCGGACTCCGAGGCATCGGTGATATCCTCCATGCTCTGGGGATCCAGCGGATTGCAGCGGTGCATGATGGTGTCAAAATTTATAAAGTAACATTTGGGCTGCACGGCATACACATGCCTGTATTTTTCAAAGGTATTGTAAACGATTTTGGAGAGGTCATCGTATTTAAAATCATACACAAACATGCTGAAGCCCTTGGCAATGTGCTGGGTAATGACGTGCCGGATGACAAAGTAGGATTTACCCGAACCCGGCGTGCCCAAAACCAAAAGCCCGCGAAACGGATTGATGATGTTGATCCAGCTTTTGCGCAGTTTGTTTTTTAAATAATACTGCGCGGGCAGGTTGATCGAATATTCATTTTCCAGCAGGCGTTCTTCCTGGGGAAAGGTTTCATTTTCACTGTTGAAAATATCCACGGCAGAGAGCCTGCTGCGGAGCAGCCGCGAGAGCAGTGTCCCGCCTGAAAGCACCAGCAGGAATCCCGGAACCGTAACCAGAATATACAGCCCTGCAGCGACAATAACCGAAAACGAAAACCATAAAACAAGACCGCCTGCAAAATAAATAAGCAGTCCTGAAACCATATAATACAGCGCGGTTTTACACTGCAGTTTCTCGTCCTTCCGCCCTTTTGCCCCCAGCAGTGAAATCAAAAGCAGTCCCAGCGCCGCGGACTTGGAAATGTAAAAATCCCCAAAGAGTCCTGTCCTGTACACCGACCCCAGGATTTTGTCCCCCAAAGGACTCGTAAGACCGCATAATTCAAAAGCGGTATAACAATAATAATAAAAATGCAGCAGCAAAAGCGTGATGCTCATCAGCCGTGTCATATCGAGTATTTTTCTTAGTGCCTGTTCGTTTTCCCCTGTCTGCATAGTGTTTTAATTTTAGCTTTTTTTTATACATTAATTCCGGTTCGCAGGTCCTTTTCTGCTTCTTTTCCGGCGCCTTGCCTTAAATTTTCCGGCGACATAATCGGCCTGTCCTTCCGGTTTGAAAAGCTCCTCAAGCACGTTCGCCGAACTGCCCTGCGAGGTGCTGTCCAAAGCGGTTTCTGTATGGTCTTTAGAATCCGTATGCAGCACTAGTCCATCCCGTGACGCCTCTGCTGCTTTGGCAGTATTAGCGCAGCGCTCGAGCAGGCCTTTGGCACTGTACTTTTTACCCAGCGCACTGCCGTTCAACACACATCGGGCGGCGTGATCCACGTAGGTGATGCCATAAAGCTGTCCCCCGTCGCTTTTTCGCAGCACCACATCGATGCCTTCCGTATACAACATGGAAACCAGCTTCTCCAAATCCATATTCCCCCGCAGCAATGCGCCGTCCACCACGCTTCGTATTCGGTTCTTTTCAAATGCCTTTTCGGTGCTGTTGATCTGATAGCGCCGTTCTAAAAAAGCAAGGGTGGGCTGCATCGCAAAATCACTTGCCTTGATCGGAATTCCCACGGGCTTCCCATCCTTGTCCAGTATGCGGTACACCAGTCCGCCGGTCTTAAAAATCCTCGAATCTTCACTCCCCCTGTCGGCCTTGATATTGTAGAGCTGCAGCACCGCATTGAGCTCTGACAGCGAACTGTATTTATACTGTAAAAGAACCGAATACAGCACCGCTGACATGGCTTTTTTAGAGGCCGCTTTACCGTAGGAAACTTTACTCGCATAAGCAGGTTTTACAAAAGGAATTTCTTCCATCACCCTGCCCTGCGCCGGCACCAGTCTGAACTCTTTTTCGATTTCTTTTCTGGCTTTTTCAGACTGGTTTTTCCCGATGTTCTGCATGTCAATCCGCGAACCGTCCTCCCTGACTTTTATGGACACCAGATGGATGTGGGGATGCCCCGCATCATCATGACGGTACACCAGATAAGGCTGCTCCCCGAAACCTATCTTTTCCATATAGGCACCGGCGATGCGCAGGAGCTTTTCCGCGGGATAATTTTCAGAGGGATGAAAGTTTAAGGAGATGTGCACGCTGTTTCTTTTTACATTGGCGTTCAGCGCATTCTGATGCAGCAGCCTGCCGAGTCTCATGACAGCATTCAGCTCTGCCGCGGGAGCAGGATAATTGCCTTCCCCGATGCACTCGGCAGTCCCCTCTTTCACTTTGTTTTCGTTGTAGCTGAAAATGCGCCGCACGGAATGTCCCGTCTTTATCACTGCAACCATTTCTCGGTCATTTTCGCGGTCATGTTCCGGATCTCCTCCACCTGGGACAGCAGCCTTTCGCGCTGCGCGCCGGTGCTTGCAATCCACTGCCTGAACTCCGGGATCTGGCGCAGGGCATGCAGCTTTTTAACGCTCTGATTAAAGTTACTGCCCAAGGCAGCGAGCTCCTTTCTCAGACGGATATACTCGAGCATAAATTCGTCCAGTGAGGCATCCCTGTGCTTCACGGTGACAGGCTTATGTAACAGGCAGTTTCTGAGGTATTCGCTCATCTGCCTGCAGGCTGTCGTTTTGAACCTTCTCTCCAATGCCGCATATTCCGCGGCGGTAAACCGCACCGCGGCAATGCGCGTTCTGTTTACAATTTCTTTTCCCATCTTCTTTCCCTTTCATTTTTAACTCTATTGCTTCCGGTTTCACTGCCCGCGAGTTCCGAGCCGGGGCAGCCAGATTCGTTTGTTTAACAAACGGACATCTGGCCGACTGCAGGAACGAGGCAGTCTTACAGCATCTGAATAATCTTCCATTATAAAAATCATTGTAATGCTGCGGACCACGAAATTATAAAAGGCCGGCCAATCCATCCTATCGGGGCCATATTTTGAACGGGTTGTTTTTAAAGCTTCTCCCTATCTTTGAATGATTCAATTATTAATTTAAAAACGTGTAAACCATGCTGACAGAAAATGATGCTGCCCAGGTTTTTGATACCGTACTGAGTATCCCGGGCATGAATGAAACGGTGAAGATTGATCTGAAAATTTCACGAAAAAATGTACTGCTGCTCCACCATGTGATCCAGCGCGGCCTTGCTGCAAATGAGGGCAGTCCTTCGGTGCTCCTGCAGCGAAGTGCACCGGAAAACATCAGCGAATTAGAACAGCTTTCCGCCGACTGCCTGAGCAGGGCAGGCCTTACCGAACTCCATGAAAAACTTGCCGGTCTGGGTGCCGGCAGGAAAAAGTAAGAGGTCCGAAAAAACACCGTTAACAGGAAATGCTGACGGTGTTTTTATTTTTTATTACGGTGATGGCATCAGGGCCGGACAGCAGGAACGAGCAGGGCATCTGCAAGGGCACCTGCAGGGACGTATCCACTGCAAAAAACAAAATCCTGAGAGGCCGCTTGAGGTACACACCCACCTGTTCCACCGATAAGGATTATAGGGTAACAGGTAGATTTCAGCCATGGGAAAATCCCCGATATTGACGCTGTCCTCACGATATCCTTTTACCACCTGGGGGAAATTCCAATACGGGACGGCATAAAAAAACTCCTTAAAACTTTAAGGAGTTCTTCGGCAGCCGGCGGGTGCCTGAGGGTATGCGGTAACTAACTAAATCATTGAACAGAACCCGCAGACGAACCCCGCCGGTCCCCTGTTTTTTTTTCTGGCTGATGCTACAGCAGGCTGCCTTTATGATATTAAAGTTACCCTAATCAGCCGCCAAAAAGCTTATAGGATTTTTTGAAACTCTTACAGCATTCCTAGATCTCCTGCAGGGCATCTGGGCCACGCTCATAAAAAAAGAAAAAGGCGCTATAAGGCGCCTTCATCTGAAAAGGAATAATAGCTTTCAGAACTGACAATCACATGATCCAGCAGCTTAATGTCCAGCAGTTCTCCTGCCTGTGCAATTTTTCTGGTGATGCTTTTATCCGCTTCTGAAGGACATGTCTTGCCAGAGGGATGATTGTGGCTGATGATGATGCCCACGGCACTGGCTTTAAGTGCAGCGGCAAACAGGAGTCTGATGTCCACAACAGTGCCTGCGATGCCTCCTGAAGAAGCTTCATAAATACCCAGTACTCTATTGGACTGGTTAAGCAGCAGCACTTTGAACTGCTCTACAAATTCAATCTTGCCTGGATCCCAGCAGTCTTTCAAAAGTGCATAGGCACATCTGGAGGAGGTAATAAGAGGTCTCTGGGAACTTTTTACTTTTGTTTTATAAATCAGGTCGATTTCTGAAACGATTTTCCAATTGTGGTTTGCTGTAGTTTTCATGATGCTAAATATTTAAGATTAATTTTAGCACCGCCCGCGGGCAGAAGCAAGCAAGCGCAGAAAGCAACGCAATAAAGCAGGACGGATGTCCTGCATTTATGGGGGAATTTTTTGCAGCGCCCCGCCGCGCTGTGCCCGAACTTTGTGATGGAATTAAACGGTATTTACATCCCCGCTGCCCCTGTACCAGAAAGACTAAAAGCATCAGGATATAGAGCAGACCGGATCGCTGCAGATCTGCTATACTAAATGCGAGTCTAAACCAGCAGCAGCCATCTGGCCGGCTGGCCGAACAGGAATTACAGTACCAATGAACAGTAGACAAATAAAGGATAAAACCTTTGGAGGCATTGCCTGATGTGTTGTTTTTAAAACTACTTCGACAACATATAATAGTGCTTATACCTGCCTGATTAGGTGATAGCTATTTTATAAATGCAGATCATTATTATGTAAAAAAAGTGTTACTATCCTTTTTACATTTGACAAAGAACAATCCCCAACCTGAAGGGCAGTAACGGCAAACTCATTACGGGACACCCCTTTAAAAAAACCACAGCAATAATTTAATTTTAAAAATAAAATGAGAAATTCAGCTACACCGGAAAATTACCCTCAGGATGACAGGAATTTTCAAAGCGCAGACACAGACCCAAAAAGCAGTGATCCGAACAGCAACCCTTATGATTCAGAGAATCTGGACCATGAATCGGACAGTGAATCGAAAGATATAACCGAGAAGGATATTGAAAAGGACCTTCTGGAAAATGATTCCACTGAAGGGTTTGAAACTGATATTGATACTCACAAAAGCACTGAGGCTGAAAATGATTCCTTTGAGACCATAGAGCCCGACCAGGATAATCCCGTGAACAGGGAATTCGAAATTGGGGAACTTGGCAATGAGGAGCTTAAAGAAGATGAAATTATCAGAAATGAGACTGATCATAGTGCACCGGGCAATACTAAACCTTCTCAGCGAAAATTTTAATGTCACCAGATTTAACACTTAAAATAAAACCGTTATCCTTAACGGTTTTATTTTATTGATTCTTTATTCCACCTACATATCCTCTTGACTATTTTCTTCCAATCCTTCCTGCAGCAAATTTAAAGCTTTAGTAAAAATATTTCCTAAACAGTCTTACTTTCAGGGTCATACAGCATGGCGGTACACAAACAGTTTTTTCTTTCTTTGCTGATCAGTATCGGACAGTTTACACATGATTTACAGCTCTCCCAAAACGATTTATCAGAGGTCAGTTCAGAGAAGGTAACAGGTTCAAATCCCAGATCGTGGTTCATTTTCATCACTGCACGAGCTGAAGTCAGGCTGAAAATACGCGCATCGGGATACAGTTCCCGGCTCAGTTCAAAAATCTTTCTTTTGATTTTTTTTGCAAGTCCGGTATGCCTGAATTCAGGTGCCACAATAAGTCCTGAATTAGAAACATAACTGCCGTTCTCCCAGACAGAAATAAAAGCAAAACCTGCCCACCTGCCATCTGATGCAAAAGCTATGACCGCCTCTCCTTTTTTCATTTTTGTTTCCAGCATTTCGGCAGAACGCCCCGAAATACCAGTGCCCCTTTCAATGGCAGACGACAAGGTGATTTCACTAATCTGCCTGATCCAGAAAGTATGGACTGATCTTGCTTTTTCTATAGTAAAATCAAGTGTTTTCTCCTCCCTTTCGATGGGCAGTGCTTTAGGATCACGAAATGAACCTGCATAGAAAAAACCTTCTTTGGCAAGGTTTATATCTGGGTCTATTAAAGGGTTTATAATTTTCATACCATTACACTATTTGTGAGATCATCAGAACAGTAATAAAAAATACTATGGCAAATACCAATAGATTGATAACCCTGTCTTTACTTCTGATCGATTTACTGGATACATATAATTTTGTAAGTTCCTTGTTTCTGGTTCTATTTACTTTCATAGGTCTTTAATTGAAAATTTCCTGATTTATATAAAGTTTTTAGGGCAGTACTGAAGACTCATTTCTGAAGCATCGATTTTAAAATATTGATGCTTTGAAACCGCCGGCACTACGAGTCAGCAAAACCAAATTGCATGCCAGTTCAGCTCAAGCAAGCTAACATAATGATTACCAATAAAATGCAAATACTGTTTTATAGAAAGTTTAAAGAAGACTATCAAAATGATAGGTTTACCCATCCAAAATGATAAGGATCCTTTTGAACTGCAGTTTATTGATCCCTCAAGAGAAAAACCTTTATTTGAAACAGAAAAAAGTGGTATACACCCCAGGAATACTGATATTGATTTTTGCAAAGCGAGAGACCATGAAGTGACCAGCGCCCTTATATTTATTTAATATATTGCCTCCCCGGCGTAATTATATTATACCGCAGAACCGCTTTGGAAGTTTCAATTATGAATTGTGTTACTTTATAGTACCAACTGCCCCGCAGATCAATAAAAGAGATTTGCTATGACAGCGGTTTTAATAATATTTCAAATTTCAACAGAACTTTTAAGCGAAAAATGGGTTTTACTCCAAGTGAATTTAGAGATCAAAGTAAATTGATTACGAAGCATTAATGCTTTTTTGGAGTAGATGCCATATTTGCGACTAAAAGCTTAGGCAGTGTTTAGTATTGTAATACCGTTTGCACTTATTTTTAATGAATATCATTTCATCAAGCCTAGAGTTGGATTATTTATTAGATACGCTGCGGTGGTTAGAAACGTAATCACCGCAAAAATGCGGTTTAAATTTAAAATAATCACCGCACATTTTGTAAATGCGGTAAATAAACAATAAATTTACCGCAAAATTGCGGTGAATATGTACATACATCAAAAAAAAGAATGGCCAGTTTTTAAATGGAATTCGGAAGAAATTACAGTCATACTAGGAAAAGTCAGATACCGCCAAGGAAAAATCCTTGGACAGATGAAAGCACTTGGTTTTAAACTTCAGGAAGAGACTATGCTGCAAACACTAACTTTGGATGTTATAAAGTCAAGCGAAATAGAGGGCAAATTGTTAAATCATGATCAAGTACGTTCATCAATTGCTAGAAGATTAGGAATTGATATCGCTGGTACCATCAAGGCTGAACGAGATGTTGAAGGTGTTGTTGAGATGATGCTTGATGCAACTCAAAACTATTCAAACGATTTAACAGAAGATAGAATATTTGGATGGCACGCTTCACTTTTTCCAACAGGAAGGAGTGGTATATATAAAATCATCGTTGGGGATTGGCGTAAAGATCTTATGCAGGTTACTTCAGGTCCTATGGGAAGAGAGATAGTCCACTTCGAAGCGCCATTACCTGACGTAGTAAATCAAGAAATGCAGGGCTTTTTAAAATGGTTAAATAGTACAGCTGAAATTGATCCTGTTTTGAAAGCTGCAATTGGCCATTTATGGTTTGTTACAATACATCCTTTTGATGATGGAAACGGAAGAATAGCCAGAGCAGTCGCCGATATGCTTCTGGCCCGAGCAGATCAAAGCAGACAGCGCTTTTATTCAATGTCTGCACAAATCCAAAAAGAAAGAAACGAATATTATAACATTCTTGAATCAACACAAAAAGGAGATTTGGATATTACACCCTGGCTGGATTGGTTTTTAAACTGCTTATTTCGTTCAATGGAAAGCACAGATATTACAATTGAGAAAATACTAGAGCGAGGACAGTTCTGGGAATCTCATAGAGATAAAACTTTTAACGTACGTCAACAAAAAATGCTGCAGGCTCTTTTAGATTCATTCTTTGGAAATCTAAATGTATCTAAGTGGGCAAAAATGACAAAAACGTCAACAGATACTGCTTTAAGAGATATCAAAGATCTAATTGAAAAGGACATTTTAATACAAGAGGGAGCTGGAAGAAATACCAGCTATAAATTAAAAAATCACAATTTTTGATCGAAATCAAAAACAAAAAATTCAGCATTTTCATAGCAATACTTATTTTTATTCATCTTTACTAATATTTTTTTGAGTTCACCTATTTGGAGTAGATACCTTTTTTGCTACAAAAAGTAAAGACTGTTAAAGTTGTTTATTTTCTAGACGAAATATCTTTTTATCACAAATAACTACGTAAGTATGCCCTAATAATTTTTAAAACCAAATACAACTTAATTAAGTTAAATCACATACAGTTCATCTATCGGCAAAAAGAATTTATTTGTGTGGCGTTGATACCTTTTTTACTACTCTAGAATAATGCTTTAATCTCTTAAACCTAAATATTCAATATTTTTGATATATTTGTGATACAAAAAAAAGAATAATACTTCTGACTGTTAATTCGTTAGCATTTAATTTTTGTGCATGATTTAATATTGAAAAAGTAAAATTTGAATTGGGTGCAGAATCGGTGCATTAGGTTCAAGACATTTATAAAATCGTAGCAAAGACGGGATCTCAACACATAAATTTCGAATCCTGCTCTGAATTATATTGTAATTGAAATTTCATTTTTAAAATTTCTATTTTCTTCCCATAAATCAGATTTCCAATTGGCTAATTTTGCGCCAATAGTATAAGTACTTCTTAAAAATTCAAGTAATTTTTGTTCAGGATTATCAGAACTTTGAACTGCAGAATACGGTAAAATAAACTGTCCTAAAACTTCATTATAAAATGCTTCTGCCGGCATTACTTTTCCTAGTTTATAATCCTTTGGTTCAGGATAAAGGTAACAATAAAAGGCAGCTTCGGGATGTGCTTCATTACCTGTTATAAATCCAAAATCACTTACTTCATGACTAAACGCATCCTGCAACACCCAGTCTGGCATTCCCGGCATTTTACCCGGGTGTCTGGGTGCCTTTTCTCCGGAGAAAAAAGCCAGAGAAAGATCAAAACCTCCCCAGAAAAAATGTATTGGACTGCTTTTCCCAATAAAATCTGTTCTAAAAATCAAAAATACATCCTGAATATCACACAAAGCATTATGAAAGTTCGTTGCTTGTACAGTGTCATAAGTTTTATGAACAGTATCGAGCTCAAAAGGAATTGGATTATCAATTTCGGAAGGAGTTGTCAGAATCTCAATTTTTATTTCAAGCTCATTTAACTTTTCAAAAATAAGCTTATAAAAATCAGCGACATTTAAATTGTGTAAATCAAAATCCCGAATTTCTCCTAAACTGGTTGCAATTTGTAATTGATGTGAAACAAAATCAAGATCAATCTGAAAGTCCTTATTAATGTAAGGAATGTTTTGTGTACTTAATCCGGTTGGGGTAATATGCAGCGTACAATTCCAGGAATGATTGGCCCAGGGTAATGTTGCTAATTTAATTTTTCCTAAAATCTGCGTCCATAATTGAAGCGTTTCATACGTGGGTTTGCCTTTTTCATAAGAAAGTACCGGCCATGATTTTTTCATAATATATTTTTTTTAAGATTTAAATTTTATCTATTTATTGGCTTACTGTTTTGTGATTTTGAGCAAGTGTAATTATTGCCTTGGTCAATAATCCTTCTGGTGTAACGAATTCTTTTAGAATACTAAAATGATTTTCAGGCAAAATAAGGGCGGTTCCATTATTTCCCATCTTTTTCCAGGCTTCAAGATAATTAGACGATTGCGTTTTAAAAGCTTCGGTTTCCTGATCTCCCCAGGCAACAATCAACGGAATTTTACTTGGCCCAATTAACCGAATAGGACTCGAAGAAAGAATTTGATCTGCAGTAATACGAATTGCAGGCTGAACAAAAGTGTGAGAAATGGGTTCTAAATCAAAAAGTCCGCTTACTGCCAGTATGCCTTTAATTGTATTTTCTGGCAATCCATAATCTGACCAATTCGTAACGGCCGACATGGCTGCAAGATGTCCTCCTGCAGAATGTCCTGCCACAAAAATTTGTTTTGGATCTCCATTAAATTGCAGAATATTCTGGCTTGTCCACGCGATAGAAGCTCTTATTTGTCTTATCATTTCCGGAATCGTCACTTTTGGCGCAAGATCATAATTGACAATTACAACTGTAAATTCAGCTTTAGCAGCTCCCATTGCTGCAAAATCGTAATCATCTCCAAGTCCAATTTTCCAATACCCTCCATGAATAAAAATTAACACAGGCGCTCCGGCTTCTTTGGCAGGATAAACTGTAAGCCTCTCCATTAATGTGGGACCATAAGCCATTACAAATCTGTCTTTAAAGATTCTGCGTGCTTCCTGACTATGTGTAATGTATTTTGTGATATAATCCGGAAAATTGGAGACTGCTTTTTCAACATCATATTCGGCATCAAGCTGTTCCTGCGTTAAAAATTGGCCATAAAAGTTGCTGGCAGGAAATTGAATCTCCTGCAAAGTGTGGTGGTACTTTTCCATGATTTAGATAGTTTATAACACTATTGATGCTTGTCTGGCAATAGTGAAAGCATTGATTTATGCTGAAATAGCAATTGAACTTCTTTATAAAATAATATTATGCTGTGGCTGAGGAATTTCAGGCAAATTAATTTCTCCCAAAATTTCTTTAAGATCAATCTCTATTGTTTTGCATATTTTAGAGATGGGTACGTCATTGGCATTTCCTTCAAAAGGATTTTCTGTACTCTCGCCTACTTGTCCAAGTGAAGTGTACATCCATGAAATTATGACGCTGAACGGAATTACAAACCAAACCATATTTCCGTGCATTATTCCGCCAATACTATCATTAAGTTTATCAAATTCCTTTAATAATCCGAATGGAAGCAAAAAACAAAACAAGTGAACCAGCAGCGTATTAATTATCGCATATTGTCTGGGATAGGGAGAATCTTTCAATTGTTCGCTTCTGCCCTGCTGTGTGTAAAAATCCTTTATTGTTCTTTGAAAATCAACAAACTGAAGCACTACAATTTCCTGGCTATTATATAACTTTTTCAAAGTTTTACTCTGTAATGCCATTATTTGGGTTGCTTTATTTTTTGTTTTCAAAATGTATTGTAATTCATTTTCAGAAAGAAATTTAGATAACTCTTCTTTAAGACTAATTTCATTTTCGGGAATTACATAATATTGTTGGTATTCTGTATTGTGTTTTCTTCTGGTTGTTTCCCAAACGCGAAACGAACGCATTTCATAACGCAAAGCGGTGAGCCAGGCAATATGTCTGTAAACGAGTAATTTGGTTTTCTCAGAATCATTCAAAAAGTCCCTGCTCATAATTCCCCAGGATCGGCTTGTGTTTAAAATTGAAGTCCATATTTGCTGTGCTTCAAGCGTCCTGTTGTAGGTTTGCGTGTTTTTAAAACCAACAATAAATGCCGTTGCAGTACCTAATAACGCGACAACTGTCCAGGAAATACCAAGCCATTTTAATTCGAATATTTGATATAAAACAGTTGGTATTATACTCATTATAATTAGCAGGTAAATGCTTTTTCTTGTCCAGACAATAAATTCTAAGAGTTTGTATGATCGTCCTGTGTACATTTTTTAAATTTTAAATTGAATAAGAAAAATAGAATTTACTATTAGAATTTGGGCTGCATCTTAAAACCAACACCAATTCGGTTCCAGGTATTGATCACAGTTGCGGCCATGATAATTTTTACGGTATCAGTATCACCAAATAAAGTAATACATTTTGAGTATAATTCGTCTGAAAGACCTTCCTCGTGTATGAATGTAATAGCTTCTGTAACTTGTAAAATAAGCTGTTCTTCTTCTGAGAAATGATTTTCAGCTTCTCTCCAAACTCCAACTAAAGTAATTTTTCTGGCATCTATTCCCAGATAAAGTGCATCCTGCGTATGTTTATCCAGACAAAAAGCACATCCGTTTAAATGAGAAGCACGAATTTTAATAAGCTCCTGATACCATTTATCCAGACCAGATTCTTTAATTGCTTTATCCAATTCGGTTAATACTTTAAAACCTTCCGGAAATGTTTTTCCTATAATTAATCTTGAACTCATGATTTTTTGATTTAATGGTTGTATTTAATTCGATAAAAAAATAAGCATGCCTTAAATTTTCCAGACATGCTTATTTACTGGTTTATGCCACGGGAATTGACATACGAACCTCAACAACAGCTCCGTATTGAATAATTGGACAGGCTTCTGCGATTTTTACCGCTTCGTCATAATCGTTAGATCTAATCAGGAACAAACCTCCAATGGATTCTTTACCATGACCATAAGGACCTTCTGTAATATGATTTCCCATTTTGGTATGTTTAATTACTCTTCCGTCTAAATCCCAACGTTTTGGCGGCGCAACTAATTTATCCTGAGCTGCAATTCCTGCAATCCAATCCTGATAAGGTTTGATGGCTTCTTTCATTTGTTCCGGAGTTGGTACTGGTTTTTCGCTTTTTAGATCTCTGTGGATCACTACTAAAAATTCTTGCATAATAATTGTTTTTAAAGATTGGTAAAAAATTGATTATTGTTTAAAATATCGAAGCGTAATCTTCGTCTTCATTTTCTTCAAAAGGCTGTTCGCGCATGTGTAAAGTTTCGTCCAGCAATTCGCTGCCATCGTCTAAATCATGGTGATGTAAATCAAATTCATTTCCAGATTCGCTGCTGTAACCGGCTTGTTTTGACAAGCCCAGTAATTGTAAAATATTAATAAGTCTCATAATTCACGTTTTTATATTAATAGCTTTTCATTCTCATTAGAGATCATTTTCTGAAATTATGCAATTGGCTGAATTACTTTTCTGGATTCTCCTTCCATTTCAATAAATCCCATTTTGCCATTTTTATAATTTTCAAGGGCATTTGCTAAGGCTTCTTCTGTATCCATCGCCATTGCTCCTTTTGAAAATAATGCTTCATATAAAGGTTTTCCGGACATGAGGATAAATTGACAATTGGTTATCGCGATAAATTTCAAAGGTTCATCACTATCTGAGTGTGCTCCTGAGATGACCATACCTTCTTCAAGTTCTGTGGTAGCCTCATTGGTTATAAAATCAAAATAACCTTCAATGGCAATAATAGTTCCTGACCATTCTGCAGGAAGGATGTGAGAGAACTCTTTTCCTGCTTCTAAAAAAACATGCAGCAGGGTAAGTTCATCAGGTGTTTCCATTTTATTTACTACATCGCCGCTTTTACCACAAACAACTCTTACACGAACGCCTTCTTCTTTTATTTCAGGTATTTGAGACTGGTTTATAAAAACGCTTTTAGGAACTTGCTGTTTTTTTGCTGCCGGAATATTTACGAACAATTGTAAGCCTTCAACAGTAGCGCCGTCAGGAACAGGAAATTCAGAGTGCACAACACCTTTTCCGGCGTATGTCCAAAGTAAACTTCCCGGAGTTATGACAACATTATTGCCAAGAGAATCAATACTATGATAAGGTGCAGAATCTTCAAAAACATAGCTTATCGCCGACATTCCTGCGTGCGGATGTGGTCCGAAAATATCATGTTTCAATTCAAAATGATCAAAACCTATGATGGGATCCATCAGTCCGTCAAAATCTTTTGATCTTGCTTTTCTGGCAAAAAATTGCTCATCTCCCTGTATTTCGGGTGTGATTACTGTTGATAGTACTAACTTGTTCATAATATTTGATTTAAGAGGTTAAAATTGCACCGTGCCCATTGAGTTGTCGTGCTGTTGATCAGATTTTCGCAAATAATTACGCTGACGTAGGGATTTAAATATGCACGAACGGGTGGAAAGTGCACGCCCATTACAACCGCCTCGACAAACTGCCTACCCGTCATCTTCGTTTCAACGGGCATCGAAGCCATTTATAATGTGGTTTGATTATGCTCTTTGCGGACGATTAGCAAACCATTCTTCAAAAGTGATACTGCCCAATTGTGCTGTAGCTGCCGGAACTAGTGTAAGTTCTTCAAGAGGAGCTCCAAAATACAAGGCTTTCTCATCTGAAATAACCTGAAGAGGATCGTTTGTTTTGGTTAAATAAGTTTGTAAAAGTTCTGAAAGTTTAAAACGTTCCGGGCCTCCAATTTCAACAATTCCGTTGGATGGATTTCCAAGTGCAAGATC
>Ga0247810_10000483_pt1 | contig 42357 bp, 39 predicted proteins | sample UWRJL119311C1_FD_179918 | JGI IMG/M metagenome (GOLD analysis project Ga0247810, IMG submission 179918) | Plant litter microbial communities from Arlington Agricultural Research Station in Wisconsin, United States - UWRJ-L119-311C-1 | ecosystem: Environmental > Terrestrial > Plant litter >...
GTCAGATCCGCAGCTGTTCATCCCATTCCCGCACGTATTTCCGTCCCATAGGGGAACTCCTCTAGGCATGTCTAGGCAGAGTTCAGCCCGTAGCTTGCTCCGTAAGCTGCTGTACGGGACTTCCTTCTAATTGCTATTCGGAGGCTTAGCACTAGCCTGCAAGGAGTATCGCGTGCCGTGCAAGTCAAGTCGCAGGGCGTACTCGGGCAGCACAAGCACCTGGCACGCTGCGGTCAGTGGATAAAATCCACGGCAGAAAATATATTGACATTGGCACCGCGCAAGACGTGAGCGTAGGATTTGGCGACAATGAGCGGAAGACAGTTCTTACGGTCCTTGATTCCATGAGCAGCCGGAAGGAGGGGAGGCGATGAAGAGATATATGTATACAGATGTAAAAGAAAAGAATCGAGCAGGAAGAGGAAGGATATGTATTTGTGAAGGGGCTGCTGGATCCATACCACCACCACCACCGTCGTGACCGCCTGCCTCATCCAGCTCGCCGGTGGTTGGATTTCCAATTCGACGGTCCACGCTAGCAATGCGCTAAGGCAACCGTATATCCACGCAGCCAATCACGCCCCGCCGTCCGGGAGACGCGGACTAATCTCTGGAGCACGCTACGCTGGCTGGCTACACTTTCTCCCCCCCTCGTAACCCCGTAACAACACCGTACAGCCAACACTGCACTGAACGGTGAATTGTGACTCACCGGCCTGAAGTTAGCTCTTCGCTTATGTTCCAGGCTGCCCACCCCAAAAACCCACTACTACTACCACCACACCACACCCTACTACCGCTTATCAAACATAAAGCACTGAGGCTGCACTTTCTCCCCCCCGATTCCTTTCTCTTTCTTCCTTCACCCATCAACATCCTGACTACAACAACAACTAAACATACATACACTACCAGACATCCACGCAAGATGTTCTAAATTCCCAGCCTCCGGCTCTCCATTGACCACCGTCAATATTTCTTCTTACAACAATCAACAACCCACTCCCCACTCATACCCAAACCCCTCAGACTTTCCCTCCCCGGAATCTCTGACTTCCAGCATAGCTTCTCGCTTTCGCCCAAGTCTTCTTACCGCCAACATAACCCTTCAAGACTTTCCAGTCTTCACCACGGATTCTCCGTCAACATGGCTTCCCTCCAGTACCCCGAGCCTGCCGGCACAACCTTCTCCTCAGCAACCCCAGTATCAGCACCAGTCTGCTCCTCAAGAACATCAGGCTCAAACCCAGCGTCAACCACAGGACTTCGTCTTGTTCGAGACTCCAGCTGTGCGCAGTACCCCTAGTCTTTCCCAGCAACACGCCCAAAACGGGGCGCATCGTCGACACTCAGCTCAGCATCTAGCATCTGCCACGTCTTTGCAGAACCAACGAGTTGCCGCGATCATACAATCTACTGGACATTCTATTTCTACTTCGTCACTGACCAGCAACCGGTTTAATCCAACGCTTCAACAACAACAACAACAGCAGTTCTACGCTTCATCCGCACCCTCTTCCACAACAGCTTTGCAACAACAGCGACCACCTCGACCTCAGGTTCCACTGTTTTCGCAATCCACTGGTAGTATACCGAAAACTCCCAACATGGCTTTGCAAGGTACATATTTCCCCTCGGTGAATGCATGTGGCCGTGACTCACAAAACACCACAGACATGGATCTCTTCGACGACGGATTCACCTCCCCCTTTGAGGGCGGGGCTTCGATGCAAAATGCGTTTCCCTCAGCCTACTCCTCTCCGGCTGTACCCACCAACTACGAATTCAACACAAACGCATCTTCATCCGCCTCTACCAACATGGGAACGGTGTCTCCACAAGACCTGTTCGTCGGCCGCGATCAATTCGCGTCTGCACCCAACTCTACCGCTTTCACCAACTTGACCTCTCCTTCCACCTACAACGAGTCCCCAGAATATAACGGTGACTTTGATGTTTCTCCATTTATTGGCGGCAACGGCGACCTCGACCAAACCTTAGCCGGTGACCCATGGTATCCTCTTTTCCCTCAGGATGACCAACTCGACCAAGCCACCAAGGTTGAACAATCTCCCCTCCTTGCCGAGGAAGAGCTTGAGGTCTCCGAGCACCTCAGGAACAACCGTCGCCGATCTGGCACTGGAACATCACCGCCAAACAGCCACTCGTCCATTTCTGGAGTCAAATCTCGCAAGCGTGATCAGCCACTTCCACCCATCATTGTTGATGACCCCAACGACACTGTCGCCATGAAGCGAGCGCGCAATACTCTTGCAGCCCGTAAATCCCGACAGCGGAAGATGCAGCGTTTTGACGAGTTGGAGGATCGTATTGCAAAGCTTGAGGTTGAGCGAGACCACTGGAAAGAGATCGCTTTGCGGAGGAGCAACTGATAACCCTGAACGCGCTGAATGACATCCGGGTCATAGCCGCCGGCACCTCATGGATTGGAGGGGAGACTCGATAAGAGAGTCTACCTCTCGGAGGCAGGAGTAGCAGCCAGTGCATAGGGGCATGGCAACGACGCTCCCGACCGTGGAAAAAAGTTTTCTGTATTTCTTCATTATTTATGATTCGCTTATTGCGTAGGGTTTGACAAGCCTTTGGGCGTTGTCTGGATCAAGGTTTTCTTAATGCATCCTGCGGATGCTGTAGGGCAAGATGATGAATGCTTTTTATATTTCATTGGGTGCGTATCTACGTCACTTTGGATTTGCCTATGAGTGTCTCCCTTTAAGGATGGTGACCCGGGCCTCGCGTGTGTTATTTAGGTAGTCAAATCACAATTACCTTGCAAACCACACAGATTTACTTTTAAAATATTCGTGAACACAAGGTGCTCAAAGTTGTTGTTAATTATGGTCTCTTGAAATTATTATGCCGATTTTCATATCAGTGATAAGTGTGTGCAATCTGGAGAGTAGTATTGTATTTGTTTATATAGAGACTCTATATCTTGGACGCTCGTTCATCCTGTAGTCTGGTGTAGTCAGATTATCATAACATCACCAACATACTGCATTTTTGTTTTACACCTCGCAGTCACGGCTAAGGTGGGTAATGTTCTAGCCAACTTAATATATATATCTCAATTACTGAAAGCTACACATCAAAGCTATTTTTGCTTCCATAATACAGCACGCGTTCTCTCCATTTCACTATGCTCGTTTTGCCACACTCCCAGTTTTTGTAACACTCCAACATCAGCCCACGCCATCATCCCCAGATTCACACAAACATATACACACCCTCATTCTTCAACCCCTTTACCTTGCTTTACTTTACTTTACCTTACCTTACCTTACCTTATCTACCTTACCTCACCTACCTTACCTTACCTAGATAAGCCATCCCACCTGCTCGGCTCCAAACCCAACAGATCAGAGCCACAGTGTTTCGGGGTCTCCGAGAATGCCAACCCATGGCATCCCTTAGAGGGCTTTCGCTTTCACTTCTTCCGGAGGGCTCGAATTCTCACCTCATCCCTCGGCCGATGGTGTTTGCCCAATTGCGTTTCTGCCTAGAGGGTAAGGTCGAGGCTGCGCCGTTGGTACGTGGATGGTGGATGTTGGTTCCGTATCTGGTTGGATCTGGCCCTGGCAGAGATGGCAAAATGGTAAAATCGCGTGATAGGCTGGAGACAAAAGTGGCGGTCTTTAAATCATAGTCAATACCAAAAGGTTATACCCTCTCATTAACAGATATAGTAGAGGAGAGCCATGCCTGAAGAAGGCGGGAATGGTAAAGTCTGCAGAAGATATGAGGGTTCGTAACATTTCATTATACATTGATTTCTGTCGTTATTAACTATATTTATCTCAAAATACCCTTGACGTATTTTCTTTTTCTTTTTCTTTTTCATTAGTCCAAACTCGACGTATGCTCCCGTGGTCCTTTTCCTTGTAAATCATTTTCAAACTTATGCAATGGCATACAGTTCCAATTGCGGCACCTCAAAAGTAGTTGGCGGCGTAAAGCCCAAGTCTCCGCCCACATGCCACGTGTAGTTGCCTACTATCCAAACCGTTGCGATGCTCCCATCATCTAATGGCGTGTTCCACTTGTGCTCAATGATCAAGGTCGAGCTCAAGAACCCATTAACGACGTTGGTGGTGATCGAGGGGTCTTCACAGGGCTTGGGATTCTCCTGGATGTTGGTGCCGTTGCAGAAGGTGTTGATGGGGGGCTCGACGAACTGGGCGGAAGTAGGAGGCGGCGTGTAGACTATGTTGAACGAGTAGACGCAGCCGGCTGGGGAACCGGCGGGGCAGCTGGGAAAGTTGTTAGGGCTTTGGCTGACGATTGAAGAGGGGGAGGGGTAAGACGAACAGGAAGTTTGTGACGGGCCAGCTATTGGGTTTTTCAATTTCTAGGGCTTTGACATCTGCTGGTGCTGGTGCCGAAGCAGGCAGAGAGAGGGCGGAGGTGAGGAGGGTTGCGAGTGTGAAGGTAGTGGTAAAGGATATCATCTTGTCTGTTGGTGAGTCTGGTTTTGAAGTGTACTTTGTCTTCGATTGCAGTATAAGATAGTGTAAATGAAATTGAATTAACACTAGAGATGCTGAGCAGGTCGAGGAATAAAGACTTTATATAAAAAGAAACCCAACCACCTTATACGAGGGCACGGTTATATCTCATCTTAACCGTCGGTACCTACCTTGTGACACCATCTCATTGACCACTGGAAAGCCTCCATAGACAGAAAATCTCGCAGATCATAAAATGCTGTTATAGTTTGTACACACAGATGTTGCTTCGCCTGATGAGCCTGGCAGTGGAATGACGTGGGTCTGTGAGAATACGAGAAGCACACCTACCGGTACCTTAGCGCGCTTAGGGGCCGTGAGCAAACCATTCGCTATAGCCAGCATTCCCAGGATGGGACCAATCATTTGGCAGGGAGCGGGATATACAGCTGTACGGACCCTTACTTTAGTATTGTTGTCTTTGGTAATCTTTGCATGCTTCATATGCAGACTGCAAGTATGTAGCAAGTACTATGGAGAATACGCATAACACGAGGACTTTTTCTTAAGCTGTAAAATTGTCGCGCGCGATATCTTGTGCGACCATCAGCTCACTTTTCTTACATGGCCTTCACTACTCTTCAAGGATGCTGTGCTGTGTGACAACAACATGTCACACAGCGCAGCAACATGTTGCTTGTTGGAAGATGATTGGCTGTAAAGTATTATCCAACATGTTTAAAATCTGTTCTTGCTTCTCTTTGGTCGGGCAATTGACTTCGGTTGCAGTCTTGCACTTCTGTTTCTTTTGTTGGCAAACCATCTACAATCACTTAAACACGCTGAGCTTGGAAGGCTAACTTCCAAGGCGAAACATTAGTCCAAATGTTTAATGAGACTTTGAGTGAAGGTTTCCATGGCGAAAATCCCGATCAGCTCCTGCATATCCACATCTTCAAATAGAATGAACACCTGATGATCATCCCTTGCTCAATTTGGATAAGTCCGACCTTGGAACTGGCGAGTGCTTGAGATTTCATGTTGCTAGAGGCACAGTCTCCGGCCTACCCGCAATAAGAATCGTAAGGACCAAATACACCGAATAAGATGAAAGTACAGAAAGTTAAGGGTTTATGCTGGGTATTGTAGTGCCAAATTGTAAATAATGACCAAGATTTTCACGCGAGCAGTGTTGCTGATGCCAGACATGAGAGAGTACTATGCATCTTGCCGAAAATGAAAACTCAGTGCCAACACAATTGGGAGTTTAAGACATATGCCAAACTACTACTTGACTTGAAAAGCGTCTCTAGGATTAATGAAAAGAAAGAAAGCTCGACTATAATGCATTTGTGCCAACAGTTGCTCCATCAACCAACTGATTGAGTGCCGTACAGAGTTCGTTGGTATGGTGAGCAACGTAAATTTTTTTTTTGAAGCAATCAAAGATTTACTTCAATACAAACATTAAAAAGAACAGTTAATAATGATTATCACAGTGATTGAATTGTTACGATTATAAATTGAATTGTCGTTGATCAAGTAAGGTTTTCATGGAAAAGAGAATAAGTCTTGGCTCGCTTATTTTTGAGGTTAGCGCCAAAACAGCCCACAACGCTGCACCAAAATCTTGAAGAAGATCGATACGACCGCGCCGACAAACTTCTCGACAACCCACGACAAAAAAGGTCACGATGAAGTACATTCACAGCAACGAACAGTTGGTTGTGCCAGAGGGTGGTAAGTGCTGGTTCCCCCGTCCTGTGGGAGGTGGATTGGGATGGCAGATGCAAAATTTGAGGGCAGCCTGAGAAAACCGCATTGGAAGACGAGCAAATGCTGATCAAGCTCTTTCGCACAGTCAAGGTCACCATCAAGTCGAGACTTGTCACAGTTACCGGTCCTAGAGGTATGAAATAATCGCACATCTGAGAGAGAGGCGCTGGTGTTGACGGGGGATTACAGGCAAACTCACAAAGAACCTGAACCATTTGGCTGTCAACTTCTCGCACCCAAAGAAGGATGTCATCAACATCGAGCTTCACCACGGTGCCCGCAAGAACGTCGCTACCCTCCGCACAGTCCGAACTCTCATCAACAACTTGATCATTGGAGTCACCAAGGGTTTCAAGTACAAGATGAGATACGTCTACGCACATTTCCCCATCAACGTCAACGTAGACAAGAACGGCGAGACCGGTCAATTCGAGGTTGAGATCCGGTATGTTATTGGGTCCTAGGAAGGGAAGATGTTTGAGAAATTGGCGCTGACAGGATATACAGTAACTTCATTGGCGAGAAGATTGTCCGAAGAGTCGTTATGGCCGAGGGTGTCGAGGTTGAGGTATCAAAGAACCAGAAGGATGAGCTTTCGTTATTCGGAAACTCTCTCGAGAACGTCTCACAAAGCGCAGCCGATATCCAACAGATTTGCAGAGTGCGAAACAAGGATATCCGGAAGGTGAGAATATTTTTACAACTACTAATGGACCTGATAGCTGACAACGATACAGTTTTTGGACGGTCTCTACGTTTCGGAGAAGGGCAACATCGAAGAGGCAGCATGAGCGAATTGGACATTTCCTTGATTACCACGGGGAGCATGGGGAAAACTTGCATGTTACTTGTAGCAGGGTGCTCTGAATGAAACTTATTGCAAATCCAACACGCAAGCGAGTATTTGTGGTAGCATGTGCAACCTTCAGGTAGGGATTTATGGAAGCACACGCGACCAAGACAGCCATTGCGATTCTCGAAGCGACTGCATCCATTCGTCTTGCTACGTCTCACTAATGATAGAAATTCTCTTCATGACCACCAATCTCCGACTCGATTTCCAACGCAACCTTGCCAAACCATGCTTGTCTTTCAATCTCTTTCAGGCATTTCTATTTCTCATATCCATGTCATCACCTCACCTATCTTCCCCTTCCTAGCCCCCTTCCCCCTTCCCCCAAAACCTCACAACTGCCCGCACAGCGCTATACTCTAAGCTACTGCGGTCCTAAAGCTGAGGGACATTACCCTTGCATCATCATGCCGGCCCGTCATTCGCAAAACATATACAGGGTCGGTGTGGGGGTGTGGGCATGGTGGGAGTCCATTGAGAAAAACTCGCGTCTTCGGCATTTTGTGCTATTATGACCTGGGTGGTTGTGACTTCCTACATATCTTTGTTAAATCTGGGGGATCTTTTGTTGGGATTATAGGACGCTATGTGCGTTCTGTTAATCTGGTTTTAAGAGGTAGAGAGATGAGTCTACTAGGTAGCTGTAAAGAAACGAAATAGCAATAGAATATATTATTCCATATCATATCAGGCATCTATCGATGGTTCTTTTGAAGGTACGGTGTCACTAGTTACACAGTTCAGAGCAATAAAGTGTATTGAGGCTTGCCATGTTGACATTATTTATATGCTTTTGGTAAATGTACCCAAGGGTCTTGTTATTACATGTCCATCCATCAGGCCATATCAGGCTCCATCGTCTCCATGCAATACGCATTTGATATCTCCTATTTACAGTCTCCATTCATTTCACTTTCCTTTTGCTATCTTCTTGTGCATGCAATCCCATTACCCCATATTAAACGCCTACAAAATCGCTCCAGCCCAATGCATAAATTCATATCAAACTTGTCACAGGGCTTTAGCGCCTACTATGATGCCTCGAATCCCTCGTTCTTGAACTCGCACTGCCTAATTATTTTGTTAGAACATGCACTACATATGTAGGACAATAGAAAGAATATTACTTACTTGCGCTAGTTCCCGTATACGAGTCGGTATAATACGAGCTGCCGATGTCTGAATGCGAAGGTCTGCTTGTCTTCTTCTTGTCATGATTCCTCTTCAGTCCCAAAACAAGCGCTAGGCCGGCCAATCCAGCTCCAACGGCACCAAGGCCACCAAAGCCGCTAGATTTCTTGTCCTTGCGCTTCTCTGAGACCTTCGTCGGTCTTCCGAACCAATTGGTGTGCGTGTCTCTTCTTGATGCTGCTGCAGCACTACCGTGGCGCGAGTAGGTTTCTGTGACTTCCGTGGTGCGCTCACTTCTCTTCCGCTTCTTGCTACCCAAGCCGAATATTCCCAGGATAGTACTGAGCGCACCTTTGAGGATGCAGCAGAAGCAAATGAGGAGCAAAATGATGATACCAGCAAGTACACCGATTACAATTCCAGCAATAGCACCAGCACTTAAGCCACCACCACCACCAGATGAAGACATGATGGGAAGTGTGCTACCGCTTGCTGTTGCGGGAGCGAGAAAGGGCATGGTAGTCGTGGCGGACCGAGTTGTTGTCATGGTTGAGGCACCGCCGCTGGTAGGTCGGACAGGAAGCACGCCTGAGGAAATAGAATTGGTGACAGTGGGTGCTGGCTGGTTGGTATAAGTCCAAAGAGTAGTGGCCGATGCTAGTGGTGCAACCTCTGTACACCATCCCCATTCCTTACATTCCTGGTTTGAAGCGCAGCATATTGCTCCGCAAGAGTGCTGTGCTGGCTCGGGTAAGCAACTGGCTATAGCGTTCGCTGGATTAACCCAGACAGCAGGTGTAGCTGTTACAACTGGAGCAGTAGCTTGTGCTTGCCATGAGGATGTGTATGTGCTGGTCCGCAATAGAAGATTCGTTTCGGTGAAAGTTGTTGTGTAAACCGCATAGCCACCTGGTCCTGCTGCGACACACGATGCGATGTTGTTGGTCGTTGTGCAAGCTTGCCCAGCGAAGCATGTATACTGGTTATCAGCTCCACAGTTGCCATTATTTTGCCTTTGGTGGAGAAAGCTAAAGTCCAGATCGAGTAAAGGTGAAGCTTCAACCGTACTAGTGTGAGAGAGAACGGTGAAGAGTAGAGAGAGAAGCGTCGGGGGGTTCTGTGAGAGTCGCATCGTGACGAGTATGTATGTACAGTTAAATTGTCGGGATCAATCGAGTCTTTTTGTCGCAGTGATTCAGAGGCCGAGTCGAATGTAGCACTCGAGTCTGCAGTGAAGCGCAGCTCCGCTTAGAGCGAGTCGTGCAACTTTGTAAAAAGAGGGATCTCGAGGACAATCGATCGCAAACAATGTCAGAGCCTAGAATTAGAATAGAGTGTTCTTGGAATGTGTGAGAGAGTGGAAGGGAAGGGGAGTTTGGGAGTGCGGATGTGACTTAAAAGATGGTGGTGGAATTTGTTCCCAGCCTCTTCGTTCCCAACCACCCAAATAACGGTCTTCTACCAACAACCGAATATGACCCGCACTAAAACGCAATTAGAGTTTGAGTCACACCCAAATAGTACCGCGAGCCTTAAGAAGTTGATTATGCAGGTCGCTGATAGCTCAGTTCTAAGTTTGTGAAATGGTGGTGTGAATTGAAGCAGTCGCATGAACAACTGCAATCGCAATTGGTTTATTTACTTTCCTCTCGCTTGTGATAGTCCACATGGTGATGGCTTATCTGACAGGAGCTGCTCTACGATTCAAAGCAGTGCAAATAGTAAATATTTCGTAAATTTCAGGCTGCAACTGTAATTTTCGCGGGTGGGTTGTGAGGCAGCAACCTTGTTTTATGAAACAGGCAGGGGTTGGATTATCAGAATCTTGATGCCGAGGATGGATACGAGACTGGAGAAAATACCTCATCACCACGCAGCTACGGAGCTACCAACGTACGACGTAGCTTCTCTGTGACATTCTCCTGTCTCTTCCCTACTGTTTACTGCTGAATCTTTCCAATACTCGACTGCGTGGTGTGTTAAGCAACTCTCTGTACATGGCAAATAGGGTTTATTTCCACCAGAGCCTTTCAATTCCTTTCCAGTTTTAAGAGAAGTTGCATTGAATCGCGCAAGGCCAAGCACCAAGATCATTATAGAGTAGATCTAATACTTTAACATAACGGGGCAAGGAGAGGAAACTGGCCATATACTTACTTCTCGTACCATGAAGCAAATACTGCTGCCAATAAGACTGGCTAAGGTTCATACAGCCAAGAGCAGTACCTGGTAGCTGGAGCGGGCCGAGCGTCAGGCTAGTACAAAGACCACCGAAGGTTATACTTCTCACACCTGTCACATCCTGAATATAGTCTCGTGATCTGGAATCTTTCCAAAAGGTGTAGGACACGATCAGCAAGCTCTTAGCTGGCTAATGAAGAAATAGCACTTGAGACTAGGCATTGTAATGATCTTGTCGCTTGTTACAACCCCGCCTACCACGTCATCTTCCTCTCCATTCCTCCTTCCATTAAAACGTGAAATAAAGCTTTCGCGCCAACCCGTTAAACTTTCATTAGCTTTCAAACCTTTAGGTGTATCTTTTGTTCCTGGTTGCCTTCTAGTCTTCTAATACTCACAGTAACGGCTACAATATGGGAGCCGATCTTTGGTCGCCCAGAACTAAATCGGAGACTTTCTTCTAGGTCTTTGAACTATCTAGGAGAGCTGAATAGGATATAATGCGATATCTGCTTTCGTGTGGTAATAGGCTGTTTGGAAAGGGGGATTTCAAGGTGAAGTAAATACAATATTTTGGTTAGAGAGGAGGAACATTTGAGGTCTCCCCCCTGAAATTAAGCGAGTAGGTAGATACAACATTAGTGCAACATAGTCAACTAAGACAAGCAAAGTCCCATTACTTTGAATTTCTGAGTTCTAAGTACCTCGGTTCTGGATTCCCAAGGAGTTCTCTACAATAATCTCCTAAAGTTTGTACTTCCCTTTCCTTCCCAAATGCCATAATTATCATAGGTAAGCTTTTGTACATCTTTCTGGCCAGTATGGCTTAAATCTCTTTCCATGCGTTCTAGAAAGTCAGGTAAACGCTCCTCCAATTATTAACGCCACATTTTGCAAGCTATGCGCGAAGACATATATACCGTACACCCCATATACATATATACTACCTTTACTAGTCACTGCTCACTGCTCACCCAGCAGTCGTAAGCACGTACGAAGTAATAGCACCCATACGCTCACTAGTGAGCTTAAGGGAGATTCTTAACAATTCTTGTGCGATATCCGGCTCCTCCTTTTGTAGTAATTGCCAATTCTCCCGATCAAGCAACCAACAAACACAATCACGTTCAGCCATTACCGTGGCCGTGCGATCTGTCTCCGAAAAGAATGGTAATTCACCACAAGTCGTTCCAGCAACAATACTCTCAAAATATTTACCTTGCGGTAAGTCATAATCGGCCCTCAGAATTCCCTCTTCAACGAGATAGAACCCCGTAGCGCTTTCGCCGACTTTGAAGAGGATAGTACCACTCAGGTATTCTTTTCGTTCAAAGAATCGCAGAGATCGGTACCAGAAGTCTTCAGTTTTAGGGGTTAGGGATTGAAAGGTTTGGAGGAGGAGTTTGAGAGGCTGGCTGAGGTTGTAATAGCGAGTCTCGTTAGGATGTTGATCCAGTGCGAAGTGTGCTGATTTCTGTAGCTGGTTTACACGCGGGGAATTGAACTGTGGTTCTGAAAGTTGGAAGGAAGCACGATCGCTACTGGGAACGTCGAGATGCGAGGTTGCCTGTCGATTCGAGCGTGCCTCTTTGCTTGCATAGAGGGTTTTGAGATACTCGTTTTCACAACTTTCGAGGGCAGAATTGAGGTCGGCAAACATCTTGACTTCAATGTCTTCTTGGCCAAGTCCCACGCTGATTAAGCTTTCGCATAGCTCCTGTCCAGGGTGCACGCCACTCAAGTAGAGAGTCACACCCTTTTTAAATAGCACTCTACTTAAGCGACTGAAGGCTTCAGCAGCAGAATAATCGATACCAGTAACATGCTGAAGATCGAGAACTAGATAACGAATTGGTCTCTCTTTGAAATTCTTCGCTTCTATCAAGTGCCGGATTTCATTTTCTGCACTGACGATAGTACCGAAAAAGAGATATCCCCCAAGTTTCTTAACTTGTGTTTGTTCGCCCGCTTCATGAAGATATCGACTTTGCGTAGCATTCCTTCTTACTGTGGATTGTACGACGTCTCCCGGATATGACGCTCGCACGGCTGGGATTCTTGATGTTTGCCAAGTTGTAGAGACGAATGCAAGCCCAATGCCTACAAATATCCCCACTACGAAGTCATATGTACCCATCACAAGCACAATGGTAATCACCTAGGAAAGTCAGTTGGTTCTCGTTGTACAACTTTTAGTCGCTGCAATCAAGACAAGGAAGTACTCACTGTTATGTATTCTAGCCACTTGAGTTTCTTGCGGGAATCCCAAACAGCTTCAATAAAGAGCTCGAAGCCAAGCAGGAAAATCAGACAGCCGACCATCATCACAGGTATGAAACCAATCGTAGCAGGTCCAGTCACTAAAAGCACGCCGGTAAGTATCACAAGCATGATTCCAGCCGAGCGACCCTCAGCACCTGCCTTAATGAAAACCACACTATTAGAGTAGACCAGATAGTTTTGCATACTACCAAGTAAACCAGATAGTGCATTTGATACACCATGCGCTTTCAGCTCCCGATCCAAATCAAGATCATCGTAGCCAAGGGCAAACCCGAGAGCGGGTACGTTGATAGGGACATGCAATACACCGAAGAATGTAAGTGCAAACATAGCTGGCACTGTATGAAGGATGGCGTCCCAGTGTATCAATTTGAAGTCTACAAGAATTAGTATCTCCCACCAAATATAGTGGAAGGGTGACATACTTTCGCCGGTGTACAGAGTCCAGAAGTACCACCATGGCTCACCGCTTTCCGGGCCGTCGAAAATCCATCCAGTTTGTCTCATGCTCCCAATCTCTAGGGCATCTAGAGAAAATACGAAGAAATAAAATACAGCTCCAATTGCAAGGATGAATCCCGGTATTAGAAATTTCTTAAGCGACCCTTCGTGAACCACTCCGCGCAGCCAGCCAAGAGCCAGGGCGAGTACGAACGGAATTAACCAGTGGAAGACAGTATCCAGCTGAAAAAGAGTTCGTAAGGTAGCAAGGTCGTAATTCAGGTTGCCGTCAAGTCGTGCAGATACCTCAAATCCAGTGGCAATCAAGAACCACCCAACCCCACCAATACAGCCAACAAGGATATGTCTGGGAATAAATCCGACAATGTAGCCAAACTTAAATACTCCTTGAATGTAGAATACGAGACCGGTAAGAATGGAACTAAGTTGATAGGCCACAATGGTCGTAGCAATAACTGAAGCTGGGTTGTCCTCTCCAACTCTTGCTACAATAGTGAAGGCCATCTTATGAAAGAATGGAACAACCTCGATCTGTGATATGTTAGTGCTTGTATATTGTGGGCTTAAGAGAGCGACAAACCATTTCTGATCCAATAGCATTGTTGAACGCACTTCCACCTAGGGAAAAGACTAATTGAGAGACTATGCAGCTAACATAGAACATCGAAATACCGGCTGCGCCAAGCTTCTCAAATATTGGCTGGCCAAGTGGAAATAGAATCATTCCTGGTTGCTATTAGTTAGTAACACTTCAAGACTCTAAGCACCATCATTCCGATGGCACTTCACTGGAATTCGATGATATGGCAGCTGGCCAAGCTTCTAGCTCTACAGGTTACACAGAGAGGATGACATACCATACGAAAGAGCATCTAGGATATTCAAGAGAGCACCTAAAACTGCAGCGGGAAAGTTACGGGCAGGTGCATAGACTGCATTCTGTAGTATTGCTTCCCGATCCCACTCTTTTGGATGAAGAACAATGTGAGCAATCTCAGAGCCCTTATCTTTTGGCCAGGATATCGCCCCACGTAGCTTTGGCCATGAGGGCCTTGGTTTATTGTACTGTTGCTCAAGGTCAGATTGACCTCCCATCCAGTCTGGATGATGTGGTTCAGTCGACCGTCGTTTGGTAAAGAGGGGAGTCCGTTCGGTAGCATCAACTTTAAGACCATTGGAGGTTATGATAAGACGTCCTTTGGACTTATCAGGTTCATCTTCAAAGTCGCTTTCCGAACTCTGGTCATCGTTATCGGGCGGTGACCTGCTTGGGGGTGATCTCCTCAACAAGTTTGACAACGCAGATTGGCCTGGAGATTTAGATGACGGGCCGTTTTCTGGAGACACTGGTTCTGATACCTCTCGTATAATGTCGTGCCGTACGCTCTCAACGTCTCGATCAGAGGATGTTTCGTAGTCTCCTGTTTGGTTGAAATATGATTCGATGTGACTCTGCCCAGATCGCTTTGATGGCGGGGACGAGGCACTGTGTATTGATGCTCTCTCAGATAAGGCATACGACGCCAACTCTGCACTGTCATCACGGACGCTTAAAGCAGATTGGGTGTTATCAATTGGAGCTTGAACATAGGTCAGTATTCCGAAAGCTTTGGCACAACCTATCTTAACATACCTTGGACTCCAATATAAGAACGGTGCACGAAGGACCTTGTTGGTTCCCTCATACCAGATGCATTCGCGGGATTCAGCACCGAGTTTCTGGCCTCCGACAGACCTCGCAGAGAGCCATGACTGAATTCCGACGATGCATCCAAAGAATCTCTTGACGCATCAGGTATGAACCGCGGGCTGGAATGGGAAGCCATAGATGTCGCCCGAAGTCGACGACTGGGCAGATGGGTAGATGGGAGTGACATGGCTAGTCAGTTAAAAGAAGAACAGCGCTTCCCTCAGCATCACCGTGGAGGCAATGCGCGTGTTCCTCGGCGTGGGAGCTCTTCTGCAAATGCAAATGCAAAATAAAGGCATGGAATATTGTACACAAATGACGAACGAGGGTACCAGAGTTGAATAGCCCTGCAAAACTCAACCAGGGCCAGTGGGTGTAAGCACTACACTCAAGGCCAAACTACCCGAATCTTAGTCCCCGCTGAGGATCTAACTTATGGGCCGGCGAAGTGAAAACGGCACTAACAAGTGATAGTTCAAGGAAATGAAGATAACGACATACTGAATTGACACTTAGCTACAGTGCTACTAGCAGCCCTTGGAGCAGGTTCGTACAAAGTAGACAAGATTGTCTTGGGGGGACGCTCACGATGACGAGAGGAATGAGGCAAAGAGAGAAAGGCAATGCAGAGCAGGGATGGCTCGGGCCACACGTCAAAGTCTTTGCAGCGCTTGCTCTCAGCCGGCACCAGCCCGGTACTGTATACAGCCTTTCATGTACTGTACATCTATCTATCTATCTGATGATCATCAGCCCTTCGAGCATGTTCTGGTCCTCTTGACTTTCAGATATTCAATCAATGGGCGTGGGCGTCGTTGAAAGGAAACTTCAAGTGAGGCCAACTACAGCAATGGCATGTCTATTATCATTATTATTCTTTTTCTTCTCCTTCTCTGCTACTTCGATCTTCACAATGCTCCGACAAAAGTACTCTGGAACCATCATCGACTAGTAGAACTAACACGAACCCAATACATCACACGCAGCCATCGAGGAGGGGGCCGGTAAGAGGGGAAATGTTACACAGGACCAAAACTGCATCGGGAGATACTTGGAGTGGAGTTCTCGCATTCAGAGTTTTCTTTTCCTTCCCCTTTTCCGTACATGTGGCATGCCATGCCACGGCAATGCCTTGCTCGCAGATCTAGTATCAACAGTCAGCCTGACAAACAACCGTGCCAATAGTTTCTTCACAGCAGGTCGACACGATCCGTACTATATTCCTAAGTACTGCACTGTTCCCCAAGTACTGTACCTTTAGGTACTGTTCAGTAAGGAGTAGGAGCCTCGGGGTCTGTCACAAAGGTCATGCAATGTGACACTCGTTTGACGTCTAATCCGAACGAGTCGGATTGCTGCACACATAACACGCATCAATACAACATTTTATTGCGCGCCGTGGTACCCCGCACTGAAAAAAGCTCCTCCTGCATTTCATATGTTGCGTAACCCAGCTCGCCATACAATGCAATTCGCCCAACCATATGCGTGCCAATGTAGAAGTTATAACTCGCCTGATCTCCGTAACCGCGCCAATTCACGTTTTCACCAGTCGATTTGCTTCCATTGTACTTGATGTACTCTTGTAGTGGTATTGTAGTGATGTGCCCTGTTTCTTGCATGCCCCTTTGTATCCTGCTTTAGCAAGCATATCGTCAGCCGCAGCACTCCACTTATTGATGCATACAATTTTGGGGTTTTCCGTCTAATTGCCCCTCTAAATGTTGCAGGACTGTAGAGCCGGAATACATTCCGGCCCTGTTATGTCGTTGGCCTGCTTGATATTGGAAGGCTCGTCGTGCCATCATGTAGCGTTGTTGAGATTGTTTCAAAAATGTCTTGCCCGAATATCGATCAACTAAGCTTTTGCAGATATCCTTGCGCAATTAATCTCTCAACATCTCCCTGCCTAACATAGAATTGCGAATTCTTCGTAAGGTTAATTGTCCTATCTCCAAATTAGCATCCTGATCGCAAGTCAAGTCGCATAACAGACATAAAGTATGTGCCCCAGGATCAACACCAATATAGTGTGCACAGAGAAATAAAGATACATACCCATATTCCGTTTGTATCTCCCCCGCATCCCTCAATACTCTCACGTCGATGAACAAATCCCTAGGCGGCTCCAAACTGCCGGTCAAGTCCACATCTGTCCACGTCCCCTTGTATGCCGCCAGCAGATCCCCAAATTGTCTCACATACTCCTCCTCCTCTGGACTCAAGCTGCTGCTACCCTCCTCCCCTCCATCTCCACCACCTGCACTCTGCGTAGCCATTTCCACATCACTCCCCTTCCAAACCATCTCCTCCAGCTTGTCTGTCCTTGTCCGATGATAGGCCAGTAAACACCGTTTATTTCTCCGCATACATAGATGATTCACAAGAAGATTCGTAGCAGTGGCTGGATCAGAAGAAGGATCAAAAGAACCATTCAACGACTGCAGGATACTGGTAACATCGCGGTCTAAGTCCCGTACTTCGCGGGTTACCGCGCGGACTGTTTCGGTTTTGTACGCGGGAAGGTTTTCGAGGTTGCGGATACGTTTGGCATCTTGCACCTAAAAATTTGTTTAGAGATATTAGATGCAAAAGCAGGAGCGGGCCATACAAGTTTGTTTCCTAGATCGCCGTACATTTGAATTGAGGTAAGAAAAGAAGTTAGTATGTTTGTGGACAAGATGGGAATTTCTCAGCCTTATGATACCGCAAAGCCAAGACAGTTTTACGTGACGCGACTGCCCTGCACGCATCCTTGGCGCAGAGACAACAGACATTCACCCAGTCCAGCTTTATCATGAACAAAAGAAATCACCACCTCTTCTTCCAAGTTGCCTTATGAGGCTATGGATTAACTATGATCTGATCCCTCAGTTTGATTTTATTTTACTTACTTGACGAAACCAGGAAAAATGCCTAGGGGCTCGAGTTGGACGGAAAGCTTGCATGCACAATGACAATAGCATTGTCAATGTTTCATCTCATCTCATTCTCAAGATTTTTTCGCTTCTCTTTGAAGCATCTTACACTTCATGTTTTGTGCTTTCAATTAGCGTTTCGAGTTACTCATTAAGCTGGCGGATCTTCTTTGTGCATAAAAAACTGAAAGCTCAATCCCTCATGAAATCTAGATCTATGGGTTCTGGTTTTTATTTGAAAATCCGATCTCAGAAACATGCAAAAATGTTCCACTTGTTCTCTCTTAGATCCTTGTGGGCTGTCTAAGGCTATTGTTACGAAGTATAAGAAGATGGAATGGTTACTCTAGTACCAAGTACATCCTGTTTTCAGGTGAAGTACAAAGTTCTAATACTAGTCTGACCTCACCAACGTTGATACAATAAGGAGAAAGAAAATCACTGTCCAGTGAGAGACAGGTCATCTCCTAGGTGCTCTTCACACCGTGATTGGATGAACGACTGCTATTCCTGAACGTAAAACGACCCACGCCATTGCCTACCAGTACATAAATATGCAAGTAAACGCTCCTCCGCCCAGTATCAAAGCTCCTAGCCAAAACAGGAACGACCCGCCAACACTATATGGGTAGCCTTTAGTGTTTACAAGAACATTTGCTTACATTTTCTTCTAATATTCAGACCAAAACAAACTTTACCGACTACTTGTCCATCCACTGATCGAAATGTCCACCATCATCTAGTGTCTCTACATTCCAATTATCTGTATTCCCTCTCAGGACATGGGCATTGTGATGCTGGACCTGGATATCATCAAATTCAGCATCCGCTTGATTCACGATTGGCTGACTATGAGGACGCTCTGACGTTGTGTATGGTGCTTGCCAATGCTGGTCGCTACTATGGCTGGCCCCAAAATAAACACCATCAAGATGAGAATCACTATAGACCGTTCCATTATATGCAGAGTGGTCTCGGGAGATTAGGGAAGGATCGATCTTGTATTCGGGCTCGAAATGCCCATCGTACTGATTTGGAAATTGGTGCATGATATTATATTCGTGCGGATCTCCAGGAAGACCTAAGAGAGGATGAACACCTGGCGCCACTGCCTTTCTCAAAAGCACGTCTTGTACTCCTGGGATGGTTGGGTTGGGTTGGATTGTCTGCTGGTAGTACTCGCCGCTGAGGAGGCTTGCCTGGTCATACTGTAGTGGCATCGGCCTTCCTGGGTTGTTGGCTTGGAACGAAGACTTGTTGTACCCAGTCTGGCCCGGCTCTAATGAGTTGTCTCGCGATGAGTACTGATATGCGGATCTCGTCGTTGGATAGGCAACTGGCTGCTGCGGTCGCGGACTAGGTTGATGCTTCTTTGGTCTCCTAGATTGTGCGCCTTGTTGCCACTCCCAATCACCCAAATCGGATTCCTCAGTTTCGACCTCTTCCGATATCTTTCTCTTACCTACACCCTTGATTGTTCCGGGCTTGGTAGGTGAGAATTTGTAGCCTGGGTGGGCATTCTGGTGGTTCTGTCTCTCAGTTCTTGCCCATTCGTTGAACTGCTCCTTTACTTCCTCTGGTTCTAGTGGCCAACTATCACCACAAACCTGCGAAACCACCTGATGGTTGTTTTGGAGACACCATTGCTTCGTCCGGTTTTGGTATGCCTTCCGATATAGCATGAAGGAATTCATCGGTCTCTTGACTTTGCCGGGAACCTTCCCTTCTTCTACCTCCTTACGTCTTTCCTCTGCAGACCTAGTAACATAGGCCTCAATGTCGGCTACAGGACAATGTACCCAGTCTTTGGTCAGCTCACTTAGCGGTTTCTCAAGCTTCGCGATCTTCTTTTCAGCTTTGGCCTTTGATTTCCTCTCCTTCCTCTCCTTCGGGGATTTATCGATTCGAGGTCGACTTTCGGGTATCGGCTTGAGATTCTGAGTAGTTCTTGGAATGGAAAATCCACTTCTGGTATGCATGTGAGGAGTGGGCGGTGAAGTCTCCGGGGTACTATAGTTCTGGTAAAGCGGCTCCTGAAACTCATGACCAAAGTTGTTCTTCTCGTGAATTAGTGTCCGAGAGAACAGCAGGTCAAAACATGCTTACATATGGTAGTCCCAGCCCTGAATCTTGATGCTGATGCTGTTTATATGTATACCTGGGTTGTTGTCCGCGATAGCCATATACCTCATCGTATCCTGGTGTTGGCGAGCTATAGCTTGATTCTTGTTGCAAATAGACCGCTTCATCTTGGTATTGCTCTTGGTATCGGTTGTTTGCATTGTGGAGAGCGATGTGTTGAAGTCCATGAGGAAGAATCTCATCCTCTTGAGATGGAGCCGGGGAGATAGGAATGCTTGTGGTGGCCATCCCGAGATGTGAGAATCCAAGTAAAGGAGAGTTTCTCGGATTGTCGGTCGCTTCTAAGTTCCTTTCTGTCTAGTGTTCAGATGAGTGGATGGCGGTTCAAGTACTGAGACCAGCCTTTTGTCGAAATCTAGAAACACTTAATATGGGACCGCAGTGAACTAGCCTTTTCCTACCTAAGTATTAGTTAGAATGATAGTCTTGCAAGGTCCTCCGAGCGGGTAGACAGTGAATGTTGGGAGAGAAGTCACAAGGGATCTTGCTGAGTAGGTGCAGTCGAAAGGAATATCCGCACAATAAGGCTTGGTCTAGTGAGACCAGAGTAAAATGCTCCTCGGAAAAGCTGAGCGATCTGCTTCTAGAAAAGAAGGATGGGAATTCTAGCGATATTCCGTTGCTTTTAGTTGTTCATCTGAAGTTTCCACAATATGTTAGACTCGTGTGGTCTAAGAGAGGTGATGAACCAGGCAATGGCAATGAGGTTTGTCTTTTGCTCTCGGATCACATCAAGGTCAGAGAGTTTTGGGACGAACCTATTGCAGCAAGCCGCCTTGCAGTAACTACGCGCACTTCTTCCCTGTGTTTTATTATATACAGGGCTTGTGGTTCTGGAACTATATTATCCAGGTTCAAGAGACTTGGAAAACTGTCAGTGGGGTGTGCTAGCAGCTGAGTAATGTTAAAGCAACTACCTGTTTGTATCTTGATGCAAAGGTTGTTTTGAAAGCCACTGTTGAGCTTATACTCCTTATGTTGGGAAAAGATATTGCTAGACAATTGGCAGTAAACCCACCACTTATCAAAGTGTTGAAGCAAGCACTCGATCGCGTAGGTGCACCAGATCAAGGCACACTCTCTTTGTGCGAGGACTATATTTTTAAAAAGCCAGTAATCCTGATTAGTACAGCAGATTCATGTATTCAGTTTCCGCTAGGTAGAATGACGAACTGGGATTAGGGCTTTGACGGGAGCAGATATGGTTGCTGTTTTCGGATTACCCACTGCATCCGACCAAAATTCATGAACATATACTACTGCTGCTTGTATGCTAAGATTGCCTTCAAACTAGGCTCTGTTTTATTAATCTGGACTACACAAATAATAGTTTGATGTTTACTCTATGGGAACTCGCTACAGGCAATCTTGCAATGCTGCCTATTGGCTTTGAAGTTTAGCACTTTCCCACGGGAACTCACTCGTCTATGATTGCCTCTACACGAACTATCCAGGCATGAGTACCTTGATCAGATATATCCCCGTCGAGGCAAAGTACTAGTTAAAACTAGCCGGTGGTCACCAGTTGTCAATTCTTACCAAGATAGTCACTTTGATTCAGTCTGAACCAGTTTTGGTTAGGATCATAGCTTTGGATCACCAGTCTCTACCATGACCACCGGTTCATGCACATGTTCGCATCCACCCACACGCCAGGATACCCTGCCCGCATCTAAATAATGGAAGGTACCGGTTCGGTGGCAAGGAATGCAACTTCTCGCTAGTTGCCACGTTACGCATAGTCTCATCGATGGCTGTTCCTGGCTTGTGGAATGCAGCCACACGGTCCCCATCAACCGCGTCTCCACTAACTGAAGTAGCCATTCAGCCCTGAGAGAACAACCTAAGGTCACACAAACAGTTGCAAAGAAGATCGATGATTTGCTTGGGTGGACCTGATATCCACTTGAAAGAAATGGGTAGAATGCTGACCAGGTGACAGAGGTAGTGATGGATGAATACTGGTAGGTCCACAACGGAAAGATGCAGGAACTTTGACGGATGAATGTACGAACCATTAACGCCGGATAGCTACAGTGGTGGCGCTGGGCTTTGAGGCTGTTAGAACATCGGTTCTACCACGTCTGGTAAACATATGAAGAGCAGCAATCTCTAGTAAGTTACCTTTCCTCTTTCTATTCTAAACATGTATACTGCGTATGGCCAACATAAAAAGGGGGGGTTGTGGTAGGAGCATATGCAGCACATCAACAAGCTGCTTCTTCCTTTTGTTGGTCGGGGAACCTGCTCGTGCCTACATGGCATACGCCGTTTGATCATGAATGCTTATGCACCGGTTCCATGGTACATGATATCCAACGAGCAACGAGCAATGAAAACGCCCTACCGCATTTGCCTCAGATTAGCTCACGACGATTTCCTAAGCCCAGCGCCGTTAAACCCAGCTTACAAGGTCTATATCCAATCCGTTCTCAATGAGGAAACATTTCACCTTGCAGAAGCAGCTACAGTACCGTTCAGTACCTATCGGCGACGCAGTATCATCTAATCTCTGCCCTATAACCTCTACAAACAGACCCACAGGCGTGCAGAGCGCCAATCAGCCCATGGAAACATCTCTCTTTGTTCCGCACCATCCAATAAGACATCTCTCCCAGCCAGCCATACCATCACGAGACCAGGATAGCCTACGGCGTAATCCGAGGTCTAGTTCCATCATTCTTCTCTACGATATCTCATTATGATGTATGTGATGTGTCTAGATGCAAGTTTGTGCTGAGAAATGACGTTTGGTGAAGGTGTGACGCTTATGATTGAAATGATATTGGAAGGCGATTACATGTATGCTCGCTTGCGGTTAATTTTATGGGGTTGGAATTGAGACAAAGTTGTTTTGCTCAACAAAGCACAGTCGCATGTCATAGTAGCTAGCAGGAGTATAGATATGGTCAAGTGATAAGTGCCTATGATCGCACAATGAAAGCATTGCAAGTTGTATTTCATTTATTTCGTGTTGAATTTCATGCCTTTCCACTAATACAGAATTTTACAAAGGCTGATCTATCCCATCCAGTTCTAATATTGAACGCACGCCTTCCCTTATCACCTTAGTATGCTGTTATGCTCTATCATATAATTTCAGAGACAAAAGCCTCGCCTTCCCAAAACACCGTGTATAATCCTATAGGAAACAATCTCTTGCATTTAGCAAAGCTGCCTGTATTTGATGTTCCTCATATGCTGATCGCTGAAAAGCCAAGATTTTGTTTCTTTATTCAATAAACAAAGAATGGCATTACGTAGCATCTAGAACCAAAACCTAAATCCGGACCTCATGATTCAATAAACCGCCGATGGAGAAATCAAGTACTGGTCACCGACCGGGGACGCTCCGGCTCCGATGGCTTAACTGGCGGCGAGAGGTTCTGAAGTCGTGGACTTGGGGACAAAGAAGCCACTGGAGGTAGCATGGATGGGGTGGCCGATCCAAAACTCCCATTCGATGTCGTTGGTCGCGGTGGAGAGTGTTTTATTGGAGAGTAGCCTGTCGATACCGGTGGAAGGACAGATGTGTGGACTTGGGCTTGCTCAAACGCCGGAGCTATAGGAGAAGAAGCTGCTTGGGGAGGTGCAAAATTGAACTTGGCGGGCATGCTTGGTGTTGACTGATTTGGCGGACTGCTCGATGGGGCGAACGGCGAGTGGTATGGCTTGGCAGGCGTGAGAACTGGCGCAGGTGATGGGAAATTCATTGATCCTCGCCGATGGACCTCGCTCTTGGAGGGAGATGCCGCTCCGTTGACAGCCTGTTGGGCGGAGTACTGCTCTGGTTGCGCGAACGGTGAAGGAGAGGCCTGAACAGAGGAATATAAACGTATCGGTTTGGCTTGTACTGAGCTACTTGGTACACGAGCATCATGGGATGTGACAATTCCATTGGTAAACGAATATGATTGGGGCTGCGATGGTGGAGGCAGACTGGTTGGACTATCATGGCGAGGAGACGAGAATGCATGAGAGCTTGATGGCCGCTGGGCACTGTAAGGCGTGTATGCTGGGGCTCCCGTCGTGTTACTGCGCGGAGATTGTTTTGTAGGGACATACACCCCAAAGCTTCTGTCGTCGTGCTTGCCGTTAGGTGTAGAGCCAGGTACAATCGGTTTCGGTGGCTCTGGAGCTTCTGGAACACCACTGCCTGCTAAAGGAAGGGTTGCTGCGACCTGCTGAGGATTGTATGGCGATTGCCAATGGCCTTGCTGGCTGCCCTTCTGAGGCGATTGACTGGTAGCAGCTGGTGGTGGAAGGATGGCAGGATATCCGTTTGTATTAGGGTTTGGGGTGGCTGTCGTAGAAGCTGATCCGGGTCGTTTAATTGTGATCTTAATCGGAGGATGCGTTTTTGCCCGCTCATCGTCTCTAGCACGTCGTTGACATGTACTGCATATGAAATGGAAGTCATCCCGCTCAGCTTCTGCTTGACTCACACCGACACACTTGCTATGTTGCCATATATTGCACTTCTCGCAAGCAATACTGTGAGTGCCATCATCAATCTGGCCATATGCACCGCAAATACAATCAAAGATCCAGTCTTCTTCCTCAGCAAGCTCTTCCAAAGCATGCTTTTTCTTCTCGATTTCAGCTTTCAGATGCCGTTCCGACAGTCGACCCGCTCCCGTCTCAATTTTCTTGCTATCTTCAGAAAGGTTGGCAAGCTCATCCTCGTGGAGAATACGACGTGCTTCTCGTTCTTTGACTCGTTGTTCTCGAGTCATCATGCGAGTCTCTCGTTCCTTTTCCAGTTTCATCCACTTCTCCTGCTCCTTCTTCGCCATTGCAAGGTCAGCTAGTTTCTTACGTTCAGCTTCACGGGCTTCTTCTTCCTGTTTCTGATGCTCCATTTTGCCAGCAATTCTACTAGATCTTTTTGCGGTGGCTAATTTCTCCAGGTTGAGAAGCTCGCGCTCCTTCTGGGCTGCTTTCCGTTTCCGAGACTCCTCTTGCTTTTCCAAGAGAGGTAAGAGGACCGATTTGACCTCCTTACATAAGATCTTTTCGTTCGGATCACGACTCTTTTCGATAGAGGCAATGAAAGCATTGACCTCATCAAAGGTGATTGCTAGACATTCCCACTTCATACCTCCAAATCCATCATCTTCCTTCTCTACAGGCTCATCATTCGCAGCGTCATCTTCTTCTGGTTGTTCCGATTCACTTTCCGGCGGTTCAGAGACCTTTCTGCGCTTGCTGGCTCTCAAAGCCGCTTTTGCTTTCTTCGATCCCTTTTTAGGTTTTGCAGCAGGCTTAGGAGGTGGTGGTGGGTCGGTTCTACGATACAACCGGTTGTCATCCAACAGGAAGTAGGTGCGCTCATCAGAATCCCATCCAAACGGTTCGATTCGCTACATTACTTGCATTAGCGTATTACTGACATACAATCGAGCATTTCAGCATACCCAAATAGTTTGTTCAGAGTCCTTTTGTTCTTCCATCCTTTCCCGTATACGGTCTGGATTGCCCATCGTCCACTGGGTTAATTGTTGTAGGACTCGAATCTAGTACACATATATGAGCAGGGTCCACTAAATTGAATATGAAGAGCGACATACCTTTGTAAAGATATCAAACTCGTTGAATTTAGCAGGCTCTTCTTCAACGCCAAAAGGGTTTCGTTGTGGGGCTTTGGCCACATACTGCCGGCGGGTATATTCGTCAAATATTTCAGGGCTGAGTATTGTTAACATCAGTATGAAAAGTATGGCATGAATGAGCAACCTACGTTAAGCCTCGATGGGAAGACACGAATTTTAGCAGAGCAAGGCCGATCTCAGCCAGAACTGGCGAGTTGTGCTTTAGGCATTCCATCTCAAGATCCTTTCTGCGAATCAGCAAGAGAGCAGAAGCGTGACGCTGTCATTTTGATCATAGTCAATAGCATACATACCTCGATGTCCGACCAAGTCTCGTCGATCTTGACCGCCTTCCCAAAGGTGAATATCCATTGCGACAGGTTAGCAAACTCCCAGGTATTCCGAATTCGATCCAGGAGGGTAGGTTCTTTAGGAGCTTCCACCGCATCGGCCTCCATTTGGTCCCTACCACGTTTTCTGCTGGACGACACCATTTCGAGACGACGTCAGAAGTAGATGAGCAAGTCAAGGTTTGCGTGCAGAGATGCCCCTTCTAGGCCGCAAGTGCCAAGTGTGAGTGGTCCGGTATAGAAAGAGCAATTGTGCGATGGTCGCAATGGTGGTTGTGGTGTCGCAAACGTTGCGATGACTTTGCTTGACTTGAACTGACTTGTGCAGCTAGTCTGGCTGGGATGGTTCAAATTTCAACGCGCTCTGAAAGTTCGCGGACCGTGATTGATTTATGCCAAGGCGCCAAGCCCCGGGACTACGGTGACCTGTTAATGCATACTGTGCATGTTGTTATAGACCAGACTCCGCCATACAGTAACGTTTGTAGACACTCCAAGTGCCAAGGCGCTATCTCCTAGGAGTCTAGACACTTATTTCTACTATAGCAGCTTAGTCAGCCACTCAGCCCCAGCCCGGCGTTGCTATCGATAACAGCAAGATACGGTAGATACTGTACTGGAGATACTGCACCCAACGCGGTACAGTACTGTAGGATACCGTCCGGGACTGGTGAAGGTACGCCGATAATTAGACACTTCGAAATTCAAATACTCCCAATTACTAGAATATAGGATCTGTTGCTCATGCTCACACTGATTATACCGCCTGCTCTTAATCTGTACCCGGAGCACTACCCGCACGACCCATCTACTCGGATACAGTACTGTACCGTACCATCATCGAGCTATCTACTCGGGGCTGGGACTGTAATACTGTAGAACGCCGCGAGCATCTTCGTTGCACTTGAGAAAAGGACCACAATAGCAATCTTGACTCTCTCTACCACTAAGTGCTTTCGTGGCTCGTATCTCCCGTGAGATACAGTACCTAGCTTTGGTCAGCCTCGCCCAAAAGTAAAAATAAAAATAGTTCATCCGCCTATCGTGATTCGTGGCCCAACCCATGTCAGCTCACGCTCAGGTACGGGGACTCCACTACACTTTGTTGCAATACAGTTTCACGCAGCACAGGACGACGACGACCTCCCCACGATAATCTGCTGTACCAGAGCATCTGCGCTGGCGACCTTTCGCTGAGTTGTATACCATGAAGGGACACCTGTAGCACTAATGCGCCGAATTGACTATTACGATTTGATGAAATGATACCAGCCGCGTACTCTACCTTCACCAGCACCACTCTATCACCTTTGCGCCATCTTACCAACCGCTGATTGCCCGCGCAATTTCCTCGATCAAAATTCGATACCCGTTAAATCACCATTCTTGAAAGTCCCAATCCGGGCCAGGAATTTGGTGAGCAGCAATAATCAATAATACAGACGACTGGCTTTCGGGTGGTTGGCTTTGTAGCCGTACACAATGCCTCCCGATTCAGAAAATCCATCGACCCCTCCTCAATCGATACCTCTTCGGGATCTCTCGGTAAGTGTGGCATAGGTAGAATGTTGTTCTACATGTCGGAGGGCTCAAGGCACCTACTTCAGCCATTGGAAGACCGGATGCTAACTTGAGAATCTATTTGTAGCGTCCGCCGGATTCAGTAGACCTGGGTGATGGAGTACCGAGGGGCCATAACCGTGGACGAAGTTTATTGAGCAGTGGGCCACATAGTTATGGACCTCGATATGAAAGGCTTGGGGAGGAATCATCACCCAGCCCGGTCGATCGAACGAGTTATCGGCAGGGCCTACCTCCTCTAGCAGTACAGGCTGCACCACCAAACCCATATGAAGAAGTTCAGACTCCGTCATCCCCCGTTGGGAACCCTGCAGACTTCCAAGCTGCAATGGGCTTTGCTGGACTGCTGGTACCGGATATAAGTCTATCACAAGCCCCAAGAACGAGGTCAGAGTCTTATAGCTCTGCGAACTTTGGTGGCCCGTCACCATATAGCGATAGTCTACACGATGTCAGCGACTACGATCAATCATATTTTACATCGGATTCATTTGCACCAGAATCAGATATGGCACCGCTAACTAATGTAGACCACCTCCAACCTATAAGTGGCGCACAACCATCCACACCTGACGGCCAAAGACACGACAGATCTTCTTTCCGAACCGTGAGCTTCAGCTCACCTGATTCGCGACCAACAGGCGCAAGACTGGGCGACGATCTTCGTCCTGATGGTAGAGACAGAGGCTTGACGCCTCCGACAGGTCGATCTAGAACCCACAGTTACGGTGTCTCTCTAACACCTGGTGGTCAGGCTCATGGGTCTCGCAAACCATCGACATCTACAGCCTTTTCGAGAGCCGGATCTATAGTGAGAGCGATGTCACAGCGTGTGGTAAACCTGAGCGGCGAAGCCGAGCTCATCGAGGAAAGTGCCCGCCGCGAAGCTATTCGAGCTTCAACTCAACGAATGTCAAAGAGAGCCCGTGCACCACGAATAGAGCCATCGGAGGAAGACCGCTGGTCAGACATATCCAGTCTCGACGAAGAAATGGAACCCCGTGTTTTCCGCAAGAAAGACCCAATGGGCGCAGGGCCAAACTACCAGGAGCGTCTTCCTACTGCTCCTGTAGAGAAGGCAATCCAATTTTTGGGTAAGGGGAAGAATAAGGATGATCCGTCCTGGGAACGGCCGGCGATAAATCCACCGAACCCTTTAAAGGGCAAGTCACTAGGCATCTTCCCCGCGGAAAGTTTGATAAGGACAAAATTATGTGACGTTTTGGTTTATCCTTTAACAGAGCCTTTCATCTTACTTCTCATCGTGGTCCAGACTGTACTCCTGGCTGTTGATGCTTCAAAATCCGTACATGACATTGGAAATGGAAGGTCCAAGAAATGGGGTAAAAAGCCGATCGATTATGCCCTATTGGCTCTGTTTATCTTCTTCACTGTTGAAATTGTAGCTAGAATCATCGTTTCTGGATTCTTCTTCAACGCACCAGAATATGGGAATGGTAAAAAGCGAAGTGTAAAGGCAGCAATTACTGAGAAATATCGACAAGTGTTCGCTCCCCACCGACAATCATCACTCAGAGCACCACAGCGGACGGAGACATCTTTCAGCACTCCAGACCTCCTTCGATCATTCACCGCAAAAGAAGGTGAGGCTATTCGCACCGTTGAACAAGCACAGCGTCTACAATTAGCGAGAAGAGCTTTCTTACGACACTCCTTCAACAGGCTAGACCTGCTAGCTGTTCTCGCATTCTGGATCACTTTCGTATTGAGCATCACTGGCTTAGAGGATAAATTCCATATATACGTTTTCCGTATGATAAGTTGCTTGCGTATCCTTCGGCTACTTGCATTGACACATGGAACTGCTGTAAGGAAGCATCCTCCAGCCAAGAAGGCCCCGATTACTGACTTTTTCCAGATCATACTTCGAAGTTTAAAGAAGGCCGCGCCTTTGCTTCTCAATGTGTCATTCTTAATCGGCTTTTTCTGGCTACTGTTCGCTATCATCGGTGTTCAGAGCTTCAAATCCAGCTTAGACAGGCAATGTGTGTGGATTGACCCAACAGATCCTGTAAATACTACGGGAAGTGCCTTCATAAATACGTTTACGTTTTGCGGCGGCCAATTAAATGATTCGGGCTTCCCCGAGACCTGGAAATACGGACCTCTCTCAAACAACATGAAGATTGGCGACACGGCACCAAAGGGGTTTTTATGCCCCCGTGGATCGCTCTGTGTAATGCTAGAGCAGTCTCAACTTCCATACAATGGGACGATGAGCTTCGACAATATTTTTCAATCACTTGAGTTAGTGTTCGTAACCATGACTGCGAACACATTCTCCAACATCATGTACTACACGACCAACTCCGATTACTTAGCAGCAGCTCTATTCTTTGCAGGAGGTATTGTTATTATGACACTGTGGCTACTTAACTTGTTAATTGCGGTCATCACATCATCATTTCAAGTCATTAGAGAGGAAGGGAAGATGAGCGCATTTGCTGCGCATGTGAAAGGTCTCGTTCAAGACCTAGACATAAAAACGCCAAGACGACTCAGCGCAATGAAGAGTATATATGACAAAACATACTGGTTCTGGATAGTTGTCATTGCGTATGGCCTAATCTGTCAAGCATTTCGCACCTCCGACATGACCCGTAGTATGGAGACCTTCATCGACACCTCTGAGCTTGTGGTTACCCTCGTCCTACTTTTCGATATTGGCATCCGATTCGCCGTGGATTGGCGCGGCTTCCATCAAGACAGGAAAAATTGGTTTGACCTAGGACTAGCCATCATCACAACCATCATCTTAATCCCGCCTATTCGCAACTCTGGTCAACCATATGCTTGGTTGACAGTCTTTCAAATACTGCGAATATACAGGGTAATTATAGCTGTGCCAATCACAAGAAGTTTAATTACACTCGTTCTGGGGAATTCGAGTGGTATCGCAAACCTTGTGCTGTTTGTGTTCTTGATTACATTCTTGATGTCGATTCTGGCCGTTCAATTGTTTCGCGGTGAATTGGATCAAGAGGATCCATCCGGCAAAACCTACCAGATATCTTTCTTCACAATATACAACGCTTTCTTAGGGATGTACCAAATCTTATCCAGTGAAAACTGGACCACCATACTTTTCGATATTACTGCCGCTAACAGATCCCGGGATACTGCTTGGATTGCTGCTCTTTTCTTCATTGGCTGGTTCATTCTCTCGAACTTCATCTTGATCAATATGTTTATAGCTGTCATTCAAGAGAACTTTGACGTTTCCGAGGACGAGAAACGTATGCATCAAGTCAAATCTTTCCTCAACAGGAAAGAACTCGGAAGTAGCTCAACTAGCAACCTGTCCTTATCTGCCATATTCAGATTTGGTAGCTCTCGGTCGAAAAGAGATCCTTTAGACTACGGGCCCGCGACGATGGAAATGTTGCTGAAGGATGCTGTGGTAAAGGATTTTCTGGATGATGAAGTCGGAAATGCACAAGCAGAGGACAATGCGGCAGAACAACCAGCTAGAGCCGAAACTTTCAAGACAGCTGTCAATCCAGGTATTGTCTCGTCTCTGTGGGGAAAGTTCATGAGTCGTGTTTGGCACCGAGAGCCGAACCCGTTCTATTCGAACATCACCTTCACCAACAACGATGATACAGCGGATGCACGAACAATGGCGAGGGAAGCAGTCTCACAATCCACACAGCGTAAGCGGGCTCAGAGAGAGTTCCTAGCCCGACACCCGAACTACAACAATTCGTTATTCATTTTCAAGCCTTCGAATCCCCTTCGGCGAATTTGCCAACGCGTAGTTGGACCCGGCCGTGGAAGTGAACGAATTGATGGTGTAGAGCCGAACCGGATAGTATGGTATATATTCTCAGCCTTCATCTATTGTGCCATAGTAGCAATGGTTTTGCTTGCATGCATAACTACACCTTTATATCAAAAGGAATACTTCGATAAGAATCGATTTGCCGTAACGAATTGGTTCGTTTGGGCAGACCTTGCATTTGCAATTGTCTTTTCTGTCGAGGCATTCATTAAAGTCATTGCGGATGGGTTTTTCTGGACGCCGAACGCCTATTTTAGAAGTTCGTGGGGTGCCATTGACTTCGTTGTGCTCGTCACCTTTTGGATCAATGTCATTGCGTCACTGTTGAACGATGGTGCTGTGTCAAGAGCAATTGGCGCCTTCAAAGCCCTACGAGCACTGAGATTGCTCAATGTCAGTGATAGCGCTAGAGATACATTTCACTCTCTGATTGTTATTGGTGGATGGAAGGTGTTTTCTGTAAGTAGATCATATCTAACCACACATTATGCTGCTAACTAAATTCTAGGCTGCTTTCGTCTCACTATCTCTTCTTATCCCATTTGCCATTTATGGTGTGAACCTCTTCAACGGAACGTTCGAGTCCTGTAACGATCCCAACTTCACTGGGAATTTGGCGAATTGTTTTGGAGAGTACAATTCCTCACCTTTTAGCGATTGGCCTTTATTATCGCCACGAGTCATCTCCAACCCATGGTATAATTTTGACAATTTCCCCAGCTCACTCTTCATCCTTTTTCAGATTGTGTCCCAAGAAGGTTGGACATCTGTTACATGGAGCGCAGAGTCAATCACAGGTCGAGGACTTCAGCCGGAGGATTTTGCTTCTCAAGGAAATGGATTGTTTTTCGTCATTTTTAACCTTCTTGCGACAGTCTTCGTCTTGACTCTGTTCATCTCCGTCTTTATGCGCAGTTACACCGAACAAACCGGCGTTGCCTTTTTGACGTCTGATCAACGATCGTGGTTAGAGTTAAGAAAGCTTCTAAAGCAAGTATCACCGTCCAAGCGACCATCCAATACGGAACGACAAACATGGAAAGACTGGTGTTACAAGAGAGCTGTGAGGAAGCACGGCAGGTGGCAGCGTGCTGTGACAGTTGTACTAGTGCTACACTTGATTCTACTATTGGTCGAATACTATCCGGAGCCTGCTTGGTGGGACTTGACAAGAACTTACATCTTTTTGGCTTTCACTGGGTTCTACGCTTGCAACTGTGTCATTAGAATTATCGGATTAAGTTGGTCAAGATTCAGAAGAAGCTCCTGGGATGTCTTCTCGGTTTTTGCCATTGTTGGGGCCTTTGCTACGACCATGCTTCTTATATCCGATTTCGGATCTGAGATTTTTATTCAGATGCACAAGACATTCCTGGTCGCTATTGTTTTACTTCTCATACCTCGCAACGATGCGCTGGACCAGCTATTCAAGACAGCGGCTGCAAGTTTGGCAAATATTGGTAACCTTTTAGCGACTTGGTTTGTGCTCTTCCTAGTCTTTGCTATTGCGTTGACTCAGACCTTTGGGCTTACTCGATTTGGACCCAACGGAGATGGTAATATCAACTTCAGAACTGTGCCAAAAGCTCTTATTCTACTCTTCCGAATGTCCTGTGGCGAAGGATGGAACCAAATTATGGAAGATTATGCAACTATTCAAGCTCCACTTTGCGTGCTAGGACCAACATTTTTTGAGAGCGATTGTGGCAGCTTGTCTTGGGCACGAGCTCTTTTTATCTTATGGAACATCGTCAGCATGTATATCTTCACAAGTCTGTTCGTTTCACTCATCTACGAAAGCTTCAGCTATGTTTACCAGCACTCCAGCGGCTTAGGTAAGGTGAGCCGCGAGGAGATTCGACGATTTAAGCAAGCCTGGGCCACGCTAGATCCTGAGGGCACAGGGTTTATCACGAAGGAGCAATTTCCTAGACTTCTTGGCGAACTTTCTGGAGTATTCGAAATGCGTATCTACACTCAGGAAAACTCTGTCCGAAACATTCTCGAGGATATACAGTCACAGCCTAGTAATGGTAGAATTTCCTCGATGTCAGCTGCCAGTGGAAGCTCAGGCGTCAATCTTAAATCTTTAAATAATCGTCTTAACCAAATCGATGCAAAGGCTGTCCAAAGGTCAAGAGCTCGATACAATATGTTCTTTGAAGAGGTCATGGTGTCAGCAGATGTTGAGAGGGGCATATCATTCACGACTGTTTTGATGATTTTAGCGCATTATAACGTCATTAGTGACAATAAAAGCTTGAAGTAGGTGATTCTATGGTCTGCAAATATTCTTACTAACATTTACAGACTCGAGGAGTTTTTACGACGCCGTGCTCGGCTCCAGAGGGTGGAAGAAGAAGTTCGTAGGCGGATTGTTCTTGGGTTTTTCGATACCATGTAAATATTACTTATCTGTTACTTATCTGGAGATGTTCACGACTAACCAATCCTCAGGTACTGGAGTCGGAAATTCAGAAAGCACATGGACCGGAAGAAGTCCGGACGGATGACGGCTGTTCCTCAATTAGGCCCAGAAGTTTTTATTGATGATAGAGAACCAACAAGAGCAGCTTCCAGTAGGTCGGTCATGCTATCACCAACAAGCCCTAGAGACCCTAGAGATGCCCGAGTATCGTTTGTTACACATGGCCTAGATGGTACAGCACATCAACGACGAGGTACAGAAAGTTCTTTAGGAGGTTTTATTCCACCTGGCTCTCACGGAATGATGAGTGGCAACTTATCACCTGGAATATCGCCAGGTATCTCACCCCAGCGATCACCGCAATTATCACCTCATCGCGCCCATCACCGACCGACAAACTCCGCGTTCAGTTTCGAGGGATCAGAGCACCTTGGTAGCAATCACGGAGGCTCAGTCGGGTCGGGTCCAAATAGCCGGCGTGGCAGCGTGACTGCAGCCGAAAATGTGCTACAAGTGCTCGATGATTCAGCTTGGGGAGAGAGTATTCGACGCAGTTTCACATTGAGACGGCCTGGAGCAGGATCTTCGTAAAAAGCTCAATGCTCTGACCCCACCGGACAGAGTGTGGGGCGGTGGTCGACTACGTCAGTACCACTATGATTGTTTTAGGTCGTGCTTAGATGAGATGTTTTGACACTCAGAAACATGTTTGCGATGGTTTGAGTACAGCAACACCTGGAAAGGAGACATGCAGCGAAGGATTTGTCCGGAGTGCTTGATGGGAAGAGCGGCACACTTCATGCTAATGATGGATGATTTGATTTATTATGAGGGGGTTTTACATAACTCGGATGGGTAGGTTGTTGATCACTGATCACAAAGCATAGCCTTGGAGTTTATAGATTTTGTATTTTATATGGCGTTCCTAGCCTAATGATGAGCAAGTACAGAGCGTTTCTACGATAATGCTAATAAGATATATCTTTCTGTAAAGGAAAATTCAGTCATGGTTGTAGAGTTTTACCTTCGTGATGAGTTCTAGCATGCTAGAACTCGAAACGCAAATTTTTCCCACAACGAGCACATTGCAGAATTCACAGAACCAAGTGCAACAAATGATGTCTGCAACTCATCAGCTGTTTGCAAAAGTGCTCACCAGCTCACGGGTAAATCTTGGCCTGTCTCGCAATCTCGGCTAAATCTGATACAATACAGCACAGCATAGTTTCCTTCCCTGCGCTGAAACCCGTCCCAAATTTTGCACAGTAAGAAATACGACGGTGGGATGGGTAGAGTAGCCGAGACGGTTTGATATACACTGCAAAATGGCCCGTGGGTGCTGCTGCCAGCGTGGAAGGGTATGAGTCTGAAATCCATTGTAGAGCTGGAGGTCGCCGTACGCAAGCAAAGCCGGTGGTGATGTATACTTGTTACGCGGCACGGCGCTGGGTTTGTCCATGGTGGGCTCTAGCACTCGTACCTAAAAAAGATCTAGCATCGGGGACAGGATGCACCAACTCGCGGATATTGCGTGTAGCTACCGCATATCATTCCGCGTGGAAGGCGCAGAGACAATGTTTCTTCTCTGTTTCCAGAGGGTCGCTTTTGCGGTGGCCGCGGAGGCCCGCAGCAACGTGGAGGTGGAGACGGACCCGATCTCTTCTGCCCCTGCCAAGATTCCCGTCCACCTCACATTCTCCATCTTGTAACATCCACCTTCATGCTCTGTCCCAACATCGAGGCACTGAACCACGCGAGGGCATGCCCTACCGATGATTGACCATGCACATTTGCAGTTCGCCTCATTGATCTCCTCTCTTTCTCATCCGTTACCCCTGTTCCAATTCCTCCCATCTATTGTATTGCATTTTGGCGAGATATTGACTACGTTTCATTCTTATCACGGACTACAGCCCCCTTCTGCCCTTGTTCAGACTGAAAACTGCAAGCATCTCTTCTCCCTGATCTGCTTTCTGGTCTATTTGAGCAGCTCGGATCCACTTGTATTCGCCTTACAAGTACGAGGCCGTTACGCCGCTTTGATTACTTCTTCAGTTTTGCTCAGCATTTCCCTGTCCTGTTCTCTTCTTCATTTTAGTTCTCCCACACACCAGTCTATACTAGACTACAGTCACTCGTTCATCTCTATTCTTGATTCAGGCTGTGCCTTTTAAACAACCACACTTGCAATCCCTTGCACCAACTACTTCCAACGACCTTACGTTACTTCAACCCAAAAACTTCACCTTCTCAATATCCCGACGTTTCTTGAACCTTCGCTCCAAGATATAATACCTCGCTCCCTTTCAGAATCCTCCATCTTATCACAATGTCTTCCTCCCGTTTACGCGATTTCTCCTTCTCCAGCGTCCGCAGCTCTTTCCGCCGATCGTCCTCCCCTTCTGCATCCATGACCTCCAGCAACCGTCATTCATACTCTTCAAACTCCGACTCACCGGTTCGCACCATCAACGCTATCATGCATCGTCGACCTTCAATGCTCGAGATGGATGAGGAAAAGCGCAGCTTTGGTTCCGGTCTAGAGGTTTTGGAGCCAAGGCCAATTGTCTACTGGGGTGGTTTGGAGGAGCGTATGGAGCGGATGGGATCTTTCTAAACTCCTTTCTCTCGGCTGGCTATGTGTGGGAATATGAGGGGAACATGCTCAAATGTCGATGACAAATGTGCGCCATCATCGATGGGAAACGACAGCGGCAGGTTCGAGGTCTGGAGATTCGCATGATGGCTTATTACGACTTCTCAAGTGTCAATGGGGTGGGAGTTAATGGGGCGTAAACCTTTTGGGAGAAATAGGTTCTTCTGTTTCTAGGAATTGTTTGGGGGGGGCTGTTCTTCTTTATGATGTAGATATAATGCCACTTCATGATTTTCAATGAAGGAAATATGGCTTTCTGCTTGTTCTGGTAGCATGGCTACTAAGTACGACTTTTAGGTATTACTGGAATACAGAGACGTTCGACGGGCACAGCGTTTTTTTCCTTTCTTCTTTGACCAAATTTTGAGTGAAGCTGCTCTCATAATGGTGAGGGTGGGGCATCTATCTGGCGGTGAATCTCTAAATTTCCATCCGCCCCAGCTATCAACCTTCTGAAACAGACATCTCCGAACAGGGTTTGAGACTCCCCTTGCTTGCTTACCATCGCCGGAGAGGCAAAATGCCACTGAAGACAAGCAAGTTTCAAATGTCGATCGCCCAAGGTTCGCCTCCCAAACTCGGGAACGCCACCTGACGAGGAGTTGGTTGCTGTTGCTCAGAGCAGTGGGGTTGGAAGAGATGGGGTGCACCAGGTGTAGTATGATGATGATGATGACAAGATCCCAAGGCCCGAAATCTCCATACTAGTTATGATCTTCTTTTTTAGTTGTTAGATGCTCACGCACGTGAGTTTGCTATTGACAATGGTGGCATTTCAAGGGGGGTTCGTTGGCAAGGTAGTGATGTTAGGGCTGGCTTATGCTAGAGTTGGTAAATTGTGTTTTAAAGCTACAGCATATCCTTATGCATTTTCTAGCTGCGATGGATCATGCACCTTTCTTAGATAAATTTTCAGCCCTCTTGCTTCTCTATTCATTAATCTAACAATGCTCTATCATCACTAAGAAAAAAGGTCTTGGATGCAAATCATTTACCATTGAAACTAGATCAATTCTACGTGAAGCTGCAGCTTTCACGGAGGTTTAATGACTTGGGGAACGAGTGCTGCATAACATGTCTGATGCATGAGATGTGACTCGCTTTTACAAGATAGCTTCTGAAAAAGAAAAAGAAAAAGAAGATTGTGTATTGTAGACTTTTGGGCCAATTTGAAGGCACGGCATTTGTCTGTTACCAGGCGGATCATCTCGACTTCATATATTTCGTTTTTGTACAATTACTGTAGGTCATCTTTCGGTGCTACCTTACAGGGGGGAATATTTGCTATGACTTCGATGGTACGGGATGTCCTTGAGACATCATCGCCATTTCCCGATCAGCTAGAAGTGTGGTGTAGATGGGTAGGCCAGTTGTCACACCTGTTGGTGTTCGTCTGTTCGTCAAAGCCCACATTTCGAGGCACATATAGACAAATATGTTGTACAAGCAACGAGTCTACGGCAACAGTATTCGCAGGTCATAGTGAGAGGAACTCAGGACAGAGATAGGACCAGAAAGGGTAGGTCACTAGTTGCGAGGCCATTCCACTTATTGAATCCGTCTCACTCATTTCTCTCAATTTAGGAGATGTGTGAAGGATAAGAAGCTATAGATTTATCCTACCTACCCTTTGAACACTATCAGAAGACCCCAATTTTCCAATCAATTTCCCTCCTTCTTTGAGTTTCTATCAGGCCGAAAAGTTCTCTGGGCCCAGAGATTATGTTTGAATGGTCGGCGGACGCGAGGCCATTTTAGTAGGTTGGGGGCGTTTAGAAACTCGCAAATACGATGAGCGGGGCAACACATGCAAATAAGTTTATCTTCATCAGACGATCAATAAGGAAAAAAATCAAGCTGAGGTTGGTTTAGGGAACCATCGTTGACTATAGGATGTCCTTGATTACGAATCTATAGAGTTTCCGTATCGTCTACATATCTCTCGATGTGATTCTGATCATCAACAAGCCGATTGCTTCTAAATGAATGGGCTCGGATTTAGAGACTTCTTGTGTTCTTTCAATCTATTCACAAGATACTAAGATGACATGATCCATTATGTGAAGAGATTTTCCACATTATTCACAAACATTCTACCGGAAGAATAATATGATTCAATACAGCTAATCAGACGCATGTTTCATACATTTTATCATATATAAAGAGTTTCTACGTGACAGCAAACATTATTTACTTAAAACTGAATGTTGTAGACAGAATTTCAGTCCAGCAAGGTACCCATCCTATCGCAAAATAAACTGAGGACGACTGAGAGATACAAGAAGCCGAACGCCTCCTATAAAACGCATGAACGCATCAGGTGAAGAAGGGGCAGCATCTCTGTATCATGCAGGCTCTGAAAAAGACTCTCCACTTAGAGAATCCAAAGGCCGAAGCCATAATAACAGGAGATCCTCGCAGTCCTTCTCGAGAACATGGCTGGAAGGTCCCACAACTCCTCAGTACGGTTGCAAATTTTGGCTCCAACGTCTTTGTCCCTGGTTACAACGTTCTCCACGCACCCGGTCAAGATATTGAGTCTAGAATTACACTCAACTCGTGCCAGCCCCGTCATGGTTGTGGTCGTGGCGGATGTAGGAACTGCATTAAATCCGTGGCGACTCCCTCATCTTCCAAATCACCACTTCGCAGTCTGAAAATTCTCTCTGCACGGTCAATACGAAAAGAGAAGGAAATTATAGGTAGTCGCAAAAGAGTGATTGAAAGACCCTTGAGCCCTGAGCAGGATCCATCATATGAAGAAATAAACCAAGCTGGTTTCCCTGGCCGAGATGCATGCCTCCATCACCCAGAACATAAAAGCAACGGGGAACTTGTCCGGATGACTTCCGAAGAGTCCCTCGTACGGATACAGCTTGAAGGAATACGGGAGCCACCCATACCCAATAACACCTCAGGATACAACCAATCTCTAGCAAATCAACGTGATCCTCCGTTGAACTTTGATAAAGATATCAGTAACTTCACCACCATAGAAGTCTTGCAAGCTCCAAATCAGTACGCCGGCAGTGTAGGGTCATTATGGAAGTACGAAGGAACTATAGTGGACGATATGGTTGATTCTTTCTTCTCAGATGAGAGTATGCATCCAGCTGACACGCTGAGGTGTAAATTAATTGATTCAAGGGACTCATGTCCATCTGTCCGCTCTGAAGATATGCCAGATATGGACATACTTCCTCCATCTCTGTCCTCGTCAGAACTTGCTGGAGGTAATGGAAAGCCCCATCATTTTCGGGAACCAACTATAGAAATAAGCTCAACAGCGCTAACTGCTGATTCTGGAGGTAGCCTTAGCAGCTTCACGAAGATCTAAGAAGATTACTGAAAACGCAATTACTTGCCAGCGTATCTTTCCAAAGAAGGAGCATCAACATTCCCGATTTACAATGGCTTCGCTTCACTCTAATTTCATAATTCAGATCCCCAGCATATCATGAAGTGCATCATCTGCAGTTGGAAAGACTGTGGAAATTTCAAGTGAAACTACAATCTAGTTCTAGAAACAATTCCGAATATACCCAGCTGAATATCCAACGTGAAACGATCTGAATTTGAATACGCAGGTACACGTGTAATATCGAGGCTGGACATTCCCAAACTTATCTTGAAGGGATAAGTAGAGAGGAATATGAAGTGGATGCACCGATTTAGACTAAAACGATTACAGTGCCACCGACCTCTACTTTTTGGGCTAAGTTGTCGATAAGAGGCGTTGAAATATGTATCATGACGAAGAATATTGAGATCATGGCCTTTAACAATGGATATATAAAAAAGTCAAGAGTATTGTTTCCAATTCCTTCATCGAAATTCAAACAATCGCAGCCTGCTTGGCTGCTACGGTCATTAGATAGAGGGTTGCAGGGGGGTTGCACCAAAAGTGTACCTTTTTTTATTGAGGTAGTTATATTATTAATAGTTCGCCAAATCCCCAACTCCTATCTTATAGAGATATTTTGAACAATGACCCCTGTCGTTATATACCTAGGTACATAAAAAGTACATACAGTCTACCCCTTTTTAAGCGAGGTGTTAGTTTATCACCGATGTATCCCGATAACGATAACGATAACGACGATGATGACGATAAGATCTGGAGAGATCTACCAAACACACCCCACTATCTTCTGAATCCGATACTTGTCTGGCGTGTAAACAGCTAGGTGGTGGAAACAAATTAAGTGGTTTGAGGCTCACTGGTGGGAATCATATCAAACAGATCATGCGGGACATTAGGCATGGCTGGGAGGATGGATCCAAAAAGCTTCTATGAGGCATGATGTGTACGGCCTCCTTCTACTATCCGTCTTGCTATCCGTGTGCCTTGAGGGTTGGGAAAAGAAGGTTAGAAAGAGTTTCCTCAGATAAAGAAGAAAATAGTGAAGAAAACTGATTCTGACAATACATAGTATAGCTCTTTGTCAGAAAGTGACGCTTAGAGAGAAGATCGTGAATTCATAGCGTCGAAGATCAAGCGGACTTTTCCCATCCATCCGCCCCACCATCGTCAGAACTAATTTATCCGTGAACAATTTGAGAATAAAACCTCAGTTCACCTCGCGCCCCGCCTTTCATTGTATGAAAATGGGAACAGCCATAACGAATTAAACCCTTCTCTGCACCAGCTTCCAGCTTCAATAGTCTGAGGAAATATCAACAACGCAAAATGCCACCAACCCAATCCCCCCTTTCAAGCATCCTTCCTCCTCTAATATGCGGGACCGCAACCTTCAACACTCAGTACAACGCGGATCCCTTTCTCCTTCCCACGAATTCCATAATTCACCGTGCCCTCGCTCTCGGCATTCGAGCGTTTGACACCTCCCCGTACTATGGTCCCTCCGAATCTCTTCTTGGCACCGCTCTCTCTCATCCCTCGAACACCCATCCGCGATCCTCATACATAATCCTTACCAAAGTCGGGCGCATAGCCGAGTCTACCTTTGACTACTCACCCAGCTGGGTGCGCAAATCCGTGGCCAGGAGTCTCCAGAGGCTACATACGAATTATTTGGATGTGGTTTACTGTCACGATGTGGAATTCGTGACTGCGGAAGAGGTATTGGCAGCAGTGCAGGAGTTGAGGAGGTTGCGGGATGAGGAGGGAAGTGTGAAATATGTCGGCATTTGCGGATATCCGCTTGGGGTATTGTGTGATTTGGCGGAATTGATTCTACGAGAGACGGGCGAGCCGATTGATATAGTGCAGAGCTATGCGCATTATACGCTGCAAAACACCACCCTGAGTGGCCAGTCTTTGCAGAGGCTTAAGGATGCGAGAGTGGATGTGGTGCCAAATGCAAGTGTGTTGGGTATGGGGTTGTTAAGGGGAAACGGCGTGCCCATTGGTGGTTCTGGGGACTTCCATCCTGCAGGACAAGAACTGAGGAAAAAGGCTGCAGAGGCAGCAAGGTGGGTGGAAGCGAAGGGTGAAAAGCTAGAAGTTGTGGCTATTCGATGGGGAACGGATAGCTGGGCCCGTGTAGGCAAAGATGTAGGTGTTGGAGGAATAGGGGTGAGTGTCATGGGAGTCAGCAATCTAGAGGAGTTGGAGGAGACGATGACGGTTTGGAATAGTGTATTGGACGGGCTAGATATCCGGGATGGAGCCGTTGGGGCGGAAAACGTGGAGTGGAGTGTTACAAGAAGGAAAGAGGTTCAGGATTTGGCGGAGGGAATCTGGAAGATTCTTGGAAAATGGAAGGACTTTTCCTGGGAGAGTCCTGAGAAAAACTTCGTGAATGACAAGACTGTAAAGGCAGTCATGGACAATCTCGCGGCATCTTGAAGTACCAAGAAGCTAATGGACTACTTCAAAAAAAGAGCTAGCTTTAAGGAGAGATGACTACACAGTACGGATTTTCAAAAGAAATCGTATCATATTAGAGTGCTGCTAAAGCAAGAGTCGATGTGACATAAATGCAGATAGACTATCCTAGAATACTAACAAAAGGGCAAGAAGACTAAATCATCCAGACCTAGCCTTTTCCACCTCCCTCTGCAAATCAATTTCTATGCCCGCA